>Ga0115000_10002326_pt1 | contig 16491 bp, 10 predicted proteins | sample ArcticOcean_MG_C_6_FD_89690 | JGI IMG/M metagenome (GOLD analysis project Ga0115000, IMG submission 89690) | Marine microbial communities from western Arctic Ocean - ArcticOcean_MG_CB8_128 | ecosystem: Environmental > Aquatic > Marine > Oceanic | place: Arctic Ocean: Canada Basin | collected...
CGGCCGTAGATACTCCCGCCGCAACCCCGGCCGTCAATACAGCCGCGACTCCGACCGTAGATACTCCGGTAGCCCCGTCCGAAAATACAGATACAGCAACTCCGGACACAAAGGCTACACCCGCAAAGCCATCCTCTAACGATATAATTACTGCGAAGGTTTCAGTTGGTAAAGGAGGTCCTAAAGTGTTAGGGAAAGTTGACTTCGCAGCTCAAGCAAAAGAAGCTGCAGAGAAGAGAGCTGAAGCAACTATAGAAAGAGCTAAGGCACAGTTAGAGTCCCAAAAAATCGTCGTGAAATCCGCTTTAGTTGATGTCCAGCCCATAACGCCAGCGGTTAAAGCAACAGAAGACAGCGTCGTAAGAGCTAAAGCTGAAAAACTTGCAGGGCCTAAAGTTGTGGGTAAAATCGTACTTCCAGTAGAAAAGAAGAAAAAATCTTCTGACGATGTAAAGCGCAAGAGAGTAAGAGTGAAAAAGGTTGACGTAAGCAAGCAGTCAACTGCTGGTGCTGCTGGAGGAAGAGGAAAGTTTACAAAACCCGTACCCGGTAAAGGAGGAGCTCGCAGAGGGCCTCATGTTAAAAAGGAAGTTAGCCAGGCAGATATTCAGAAGGAAATCAGAGATACGCTTGCACGACTAAGTGGAGGTAAGAAGTCTAGAGGTTCTAAATTACGCCGTGAAAAGCGTAAGAACATTAGAGATCGTTCTGATGAAGAAATCGTCCAGCAGCAGTTGGAGGATAACATCTTGAAGATGACAGAATTCGTTACAGTAGCAGAATTAGCTACAATGATGAACAAGTCGCCTAACGATGTAATTTCAGCTTGTATGCAGCTAGGTATTATGGTTTCGATTAACCAACGCCTAGATAAAGAGACTATAACAATGATAGCGGAGGACTTCGGTTTCGAAGTTGAATTCGTAAGTGCTGAGATTGAGGATACTCTCGAGGTAGTAGAAGATAAGGAAGAGGATTTATTAGCTCGTCCTCCAATTGTTACCGTAATGGGTCACGTAGACCACGGTAAAACATCCCTACTTGACTATATCAGAAAAGCAAATGTAATTGACGGTGAGGCTGGTGGAATCACACAGCACATCGGATCTTATTCAGTGAAAATGGATGACGGTAAACTCATCACATTCCTCGACACTCCTGGTCACGAAGCCTTTACGGCTATGCGTGCACGTGGAGCGCAGGTAACAGATTTGGCGATTATCGTAATTGCCTCAGACGATGCAGTTATGCCCCAAACCAAAGAGGCAATCAACCACGCTCAAGCGGCAGGTATCCCTATGATATTTGCTCTGAATAAGATGGACAGAGAAGGAGCTAATCCAGATAGACTGAAGAAGGAACTCAGTGAGATGAATATCTTAATTGAAGAGTGGGGAGGCAAGTTCCAATGCCAAGAGATTTCAGCTAAAATGGGAACTAACATTGACGAGCTGCTAGAGAAGGTTCTTCTCGAAGCAGAAATGTTAGATCTCAAAGCGAACCCTAATAAGGGTGGAGTTGGAACAGTTGTAGAGAGTACACTTGATAAAGGAAGAGGTTATGTAACTAATCTTCTCGTTCAAGGTGGTACTTTGAAAGTTGGGGACGCAATTCTAGCCGGGCAATACTCTGGTAAGATTAAGGCGATGTTCGATGAGACAGGCGAAAGAATTGATTCAGCCGGTCCTTCTACTCCTGTATCTGTCTTGGGTTTCGATGGCGCTCCTAGTGCCGGAGATAATTTCAACGTATTTGAAGACGAAAAAGAAGCTAGAGTTATCGCTACTAAACGCCAGCAGCTACAAAGAGAGCAAGGTGTTAGAACACAGAAGACTGTTACTCTTGAGGAGCTAGGTCGCCGTATCGCGGTGGGTGAATTTAAGGAGTTGAACTTGATCGTTAAAGGTGACGTTGATGGTTCTATTGAAGCATTGAGTGATTCGCTACAGAAACTTTCTACGGAGAAGGTTCAGGTGAATATTATTCATAAAGCTGTAGGCCAAATAACAGAGTCAGACGTTCTACTTGCATCGGCTTCTAGCGCTTACATCATCGGTTTCCAGGTACGCCCATCTGCTACAGCTCGTAAACTAGCTGAAACAGAAGAAATCCAAATCAAACTTTATTCAGTCATCTACAAGGCGATTGAAGAAATGCGTGATGCGATGGAGGGATTACTATCGGCTAAGATTGAAGAGAACATCGTGGGTTCTGCCGAAATCAGAGAAACATTCAAGATTTCTAAGATCGGTACTATCGCTGGTTGCTTCGTTACAGAAGGCAAGATCCTGCGCTCAAGCAAGGTTAGAGTTCTGAGAGAGGGAATAGTGGTTTACACAGGTCTTCTCGGTTCTCTAAAGCGTTTCAAGGACGATGCTAAAGAAGTACTCAAAGGATATGAGTGTGGTCTAAACATCGAGAAATTTAACGACATTAAGGTCGGAGACGTTGTAGAGGCATACGAAGATGTGGAAGTAAAGCAGACCCTAGACGATTAAATCACGACTAGTACAGGTCAGGAAGCTCGATTTCTGATTCCAGAATTAACGCTTCTTTATATTTCTTCACGAGCTTAAGAAAATCATTCTGAGCATCCCACTTGGTCCTGTAGTTGCCTATGGAAACAGTGTACATAGGCCCATTTGCCACTAGGTAAACATCTGCTCCTCGGCTTTCTTTCCGAAATTTCGCCTTTATCTCTCGAGCTGATCCTAATTCCCCAAAAAATATTTGGATTCTAAATCCTATTATTGGCTTTATGTTAAGACGAGTACTCTTATCAATTTCTGTGATAGTAGAGTCCATGTTTAAGGTGAATACACCTGGGTCTCCGTCGGTAGGGAGAGTCGATAATTCAGGTAAACTAATACACTTAAGACTATCTAGCATAGGTATCTCAACAACTGTAATTGTATCGCTATTAACGCTAGCACTTTTTGCAATTCGCCATTTAGAATTCCTTTGCGCATTTAATTGTAAACTGAACATAACAGCTATTAAGACTGCAATAGGTTTAATGTATGTCGCTAATTTAAAAGTCATTTCTTGAAAACAAATCTACTTATTGTTGGCCCAAACTTTCCAATTTTTGTGCCGAGTATTTCAAACCCTTGTTTGGAAGCGTTCTAAATAAGCAAGCTTGCGTGACATTGCTATGACATGGCGTGCGTACAAGGAGAGTTTAATTGTAATTTTGCGGCAGAATTGAGTCTACTCAAGAGACATGAATAAACCGATGACTAAGCGAATCCACAGGCTACCATTATTTGCAACAGCTTTATTTGCGCTGATAACAATACAGTTTTCAACTATTTCTGCTCAAGATATCTGGGAGGGCGGTAGTATAGAAAACGGTCAATCATTATTTAACGCTAACTGTGCCTCTTGTCATAAAGTTACAAGTGAGGTATTAGCAGCGCCAGGATTAGCGGGTGTGTCTGAAAGATGGGGCACATCTGATGAGTTGCTATTGCAATGGGTTCAAGACCCAAAAGGTGCAGCCGAATCAGGCGACCCTTACATCCGATCTTTAGTAGAAAGATATGTAGGTACTTATGGATGGATGACAGGTCAGGCGGTATCAGAGGGAGACCTTAGAGATATTATGTCATACGTTGCTAATCCACCAGATGTGGAGGCGGTAGTAGATAATAGCGATGCTTGTCCAACAGATGAATTTTCAACCGAAGCTGATTCTGATTATTCTAGCATGTTATGGTTTCTAGTTCTCTTAATTTTGTTCCTCGTAATTGCATTAAGTGCATCGGGAGTAAAGAGAGCATTAACTGACATTATTGCAGAGAAAAAAGGTCAAGAATTATTACCAGATTCTAGCTACCTACAAAGGTTTAGAGCTTGGGCTTGGAATAATTTCATATTCGTAGCACTTATTTGTGTCTTCTGTATCGCTTATGGCGTGTCTGTAGGTTATGGTGCACTGATGGGCATAGGAGTTTACGAAGGTTATTCTCCTGATCAGCCGATTAAGTTTATTCACAGCGTTCACGCATGTGAAAACGAAATAGACTGTAACTACTGTCACAGTAGCGCTAATAATTCGAAGCACGCAGGGATCCCTTCCACTAATGTTTGTATGAACTGCCACAAGGCGGTTAAGGAAGGAAAGCAAACGGGCACAGAAGAGATATCGAAGATTTATGAAGCTATAGGATTCGATGCAGAGACAGGAACTTACTTAGATGGTGATGGTAACAATGGTTATTCAGAGGCACAGGAAAGCTATAAATCTGAACCTATAAAGTGGAATAAGGTGCACAACCTACCTGACCACGTTTACTTTAGTCATCAACAACACGTTAATGTGGGGGAGCTGCAATGTCAGAACTGTCACGGTGATGTAGCCTCTTTCTCAGTTGGACGCATTGCGCCAGTAGATGAAATAAACGGTCTTGTGGATGCTTTCCCAGGACTTATTCAACTCTCAAAGCCTACCCTTACTATGGGATGGTGTATAGAGTGCCATAACAAAGCGGATATTGATATGGCAAGCAGCGGATATTACACAGAAATGCACGAAAGACTCATGACCTCTGAAAGAGGAAATGAAGAGCTTCGTCGTTATCTTGAAGACGATAAAATCACAGTAAGAGAACTTGGTGGCTGGGAATGCTCCAAGTGTCACTACTAAACCACGATTCTGACGCCACATGGCTAAAACGAAACGATACTGGTCCGGTTTGGACGAACTTGACAGCACGGATGCTTTCAAAGAGATCCAGGGACAGGAATTTCCTGAAGCCCAATCTGTCGACGCCTTTATTTCTGACGAGCGTCATAGCTCCTCAACAACAGGGCGACGTGACTTTTTGAAATTTATGGGATTCTCTATTACTGCGGCTACGCTTGCAGCATGTGAGACGCCTGTAATCAAATCCATCCCATACGTAAATAAGCCAGAGGACATTACTCCTGGTGTAGCTAACTACTACGCATCTACGTACTACGATGGTTTGGACTACAGCAACATCCTTGTAAAGACGAGAGAAGGCAGACCCATTTTTGTGAAAGGCAACACCGCTACTGGAGCAGGTAAAGCGAACGCTCGTGTTATCGGTTCTGTCATGGGCCTCTACGATAGGGCTCGTCTTCAAGGTCCTTCAAGCGCAGGAGATGCGTCTTCATGGGCCGACGTTGATGCAGCAATGACTTCAGCTGTCGCTCGCGGCACCACAGTGGTTCTGTCTAACTCAATTGTGAGTCCTTCAACATCTAAAGCTATTGCAGCATTGGGGGCACAACACGTTCAGTACGACGCGGTTTCATACAGTGCTCTTAAAGAAGCTAACGCTACAGCTTTCGGAGTGGACGCAGTACCACACTATGATTTCTCAAAAGCAGAGGTGATTGTGAGTATTGCAGCTGACTTTTTAGGTTCTTGGCTTACAACGTCTCAGCACGATACAGATTACAGTGCACTCAGATCTCCTGAACGCGGCACACAATCTCAGCATTTCCAATTCGAGTCTGCTATGACTTTGACTGGAACTAACGCTGATATCAGAATCATGATTAATCCTTCAGACGAGGGAAATATTGCAGCTGGAATTCTAGCAGCATTGAAAGGGTCATCTATTTCTAATTTAGACGAGAATACAACGGCTAAAGTAAAAGCGGCTGCTAAAGCACTGATGGCTGCTCGTGGTAAGTCATTAGTTATTGCAGGAGCTAACGATTTAGCTATTCAGACTATTGTTGCTGCTATAAACCAAACCCTAGCCAACTACGGTTCAACTATCGACCTCGATCGTCCATCTCGCGCACAACGCGGAGACGATTCTGCAGTTGATCAGTTAATCACGGATATGAACACTGGAAGAGTAAGCACTCTTATCATTTATGGCTGTAACCCTTCTTACGACTTAGCTGATGCAGCTCGGTTTAACACTGGATTAGCTAAGGTTAAGACTTCGGTTTGTATGAACGGTGTGGCTGACGAGACAGCAAGTAGATCTACTTTCATTGCACCTGACCATCATTACCTAGAGAGCTGGAACGATCTAAGCATCCGATCTGGACGTGTTGATATTGTTCAACCGACGATAGAACCTCTTTACAGCACTAGAGCCGCACAGGAGTCGTTCCTTGTTTGGTCTGGAGCAGGATTAACAGACTGGTACACATTCCTGAGAACACACTACAATGCAGATTACACATCTGCGGGTATGTACTCAAATGCAGATTGGAATAGTGCTGTGCACGACGGATTCCTAAATGAAGAAAACGTTGTTGTGTCAACAGATTACACCAGAACGATACATACGACTATTGCTTTAAGTGAAGTTGAATCTAGAAAAGGCGGCTCTTTCCAGCTTTCAACATACGTAAAGACTGCTATGGGTACAGGCTCGCACGCTGCTAACCCAATGCTACAAGAAACACCTGATCCAGTATCTAAGGTGACTTGGGATAACTACATCACTATGTCTAGAGTAGACATGGAGTCTATGGGGCTTAACTTATACATTGCTCAAGCGAATCCCGCTTCAGTTGTACGTGTGAAGTCTGGAGAGATTACCATTGAACTTCCTGCATTTATGCAACCTGGACAGAAACCAGGCACAGTATCAGTTGCCCTAGGCTACGGACGTGGAGCTAATGGTGAATTCATAGGAAAGGCTGCATATCAGACAGGAGAGAATGGAGATCATTTAGTGACAGACAATGGTCTGCCAATGCCTATTGGAGCTAATGCATACCCACTAACTAACCAGACTAACTACGATATAACCATCGAAGCGACTGGTGCTGAATACGCTCTTGCTTGTACACAGATTCACAACACCTATATGGATAGGGATTCTGTTGTTAAGGAAACTACCCTCGATGAATTCTTAGCTGAAAAAGATAAAGCTAAGGGTGAAGCTTCATGGAACAGAGCACATGCTCTTAACGTTCATGAGGATGTAAACAAGGATGGTGTGATTGACTCACGCGATAAGAAACCAACGGATGCTTTCGATCTTTGGCACAGTCACCCTGTAGAGGAGGTAGGACATCGTTGGGGAATGACCATTGACCTTACAACCTGTACGGGTTGTAGCGCATGTGTTACAGCTTGTCATATTGAAAATAACGTATCTGTTGTAGGTAAAGACGAAGTTCTTCGCCACAGAGATATGCACTGGATTAGAATCGACCGTTACTACGCTTCAGATTATAGCCTTGAAAAAGGAGCTGAAGAGGGAGTAAATGTCATTTCTAGTTACGGCAAGATGGAGGATGCTTCTGAGAACCCTCAGACCGTTCACATGCCTATGATGTGTCAGCATTGCAACCACGCTCCTTGTGAGACTGTTTGTCCAGTTGCTGCCACAACTCACTCGAATGAAGGTTTAAACCAAATGACTTACAACCGTTGTATCGGTACTCGCTATTGCGCGAATAACTGCCCTTACAAAGTTCGTAGGTTCAACTGGTTCAACTATAAAGGTCACGATAAATTCCAAAACTTTAACCCAGCAGCAGACAGTCTCACAAGACTAGTTCTTAACCCTGACGTTACTGTTAGAGCTCGTGGAGTTATGGAGAAATGCTCCATGTGTGTTCAGCGTATCCAAGAGGGTAAGCTAGAAGCAAAAAAATCTGGAACATCAGTTCTGGATGGAGCAGTACTAACGGCTTGTGCAGAATCTTGCCCGTCTAACGCTATTAACTTCGGTGACCTTAACGATAGCGGATCTAAAGTTCAAGCTATTTCTAAAAACAATCGTTCTTATCACGCTTTGGAGGAGATAGGTATTAAGCCTAACATTTTCTATATGACTAAGGTTCGTAACACAGAGAGCCAGTAACTATGCAGAAAGAGTCAGCAATAAGAGAACCGCTCATCCTAGGTCATAAGACCTATAAGGATATAACCGACGACGTTATTAGGCCCATTACCGGCCCGGCGCCTCTAGGTTGGAAGATAATGATCACGATATCGTCCATCATCGCTATTTACGGTGTGGCGCAGATTTTATACCTCATAGGTACAGGTATAGGTGTATGGGGATTGAATAAGACTGTGGGTTGGGCGTGGGATATCACGAACTTTGTTTGGTGGGTAGGTATAGGTCACGCTGGAACATTGATTTCAGCTGTACTTCTATTATTCCGTCAGAAGTGGCGCATGGCTATTAATAGGTCAGCCGAGGCGATGACGATTTTTGCTGTAATCATGGCTGCGGTTTTTCCCGGTATCCACATGGGTAGAATTTGGCTTGCTTACTTCGTTTTCCCACTACCTAACCAGTTCGGCTCACTATGGGTAAACTTCAATAGCCCACTTCTTTGGGATGTATTCGCGATATCTACGTACTTCTCTGTTTCTTTAGTATTCTGGTACATAGGATTGATTCCCGATTTCGCGACTATCAGAGATAGAATGATCAAGCCTATTCCGAAGAAAATCTACAGCATCTTAAGTTTTGGATGGAGCGGTAGAGCCAAGCATTGGAATAGATTTGAGGAAGTTTCTCTGGTACTAGCTGGTATTGCGACCCCTCTGGTATTCTCAGTTCACTCTATCGTTTCGATGGACTTTGCTACAGCGATTATCCCTGGTTGGCACACGACTATCTTCCCGCCGTATTTCGTTTCAGGAGCTGTATTCTCTGGTTTTGCTATGGTCCAAACCCTCATGCTAATCATGAGAAAGGCCTTTAAACTCGAATCCTACATTCACGTTAAGCACGTGGAGTACATGAACATCGTAATTATCGTTACGGGTTCTATTGTAGGTGTGGCTTATTTAACGGAGCTGTTCATCTCATGGTATTCAGGAGTGGAGTATGAAAGCTATGCATTCATAAACAGATTCTCCGGACCTTACAGCATGGCTTACTGGACTATGATGACGTGTAACGTGATCAGCCCTCAACTTTTTTGGTTTAAGAAAATAAGAAGATCACTTGTAGCAACATTTATTTTATCTATTGTGGTAAATATCGGAATGTGGTTCGAGAGATATGTAATTATCGTTACATCTCTGCACCGTGATTACTTACCGTCAAGCTGGGGAGAATTCATCCCGACAGCTACGGACATCGGGATTTTCGTCGGAACGCTTGGAATTTTCTCAACCCTCTTCCTGCTCTTTACAAGGTACTTCCCTGTATTAGCTCTGAATGAGTTGAAGACGATTCTAAAGTCTAGCGGTGAATCATACAAGAATAAACAAGACAAATAATACCATCATGAAAAAGGTATTCCACGTCATGTACGACGACGACGACACGCTATTAGTAGCAGCTCGTGAATTAGTAGCTAAAGGGATTCACATTAATGAAGTGTATTCTCCATTTCCTGTTCACGGGATAGATCCCGTAATAGGCATTAAGAGAACACGACTTGCGATTACATCTTTTATGTATGCGATGACGGGAACGTCATTAGCGATCCTTGGTATGTGGTACTTCATGATATCTGATTGGCCGATGAACATCGGAGGTAAGCCTAGTTTTTCAATGTTAGAAAACATCCCAGCATTCATCCCTGTAACTTTTGAATTCTCTGTTTTATGCGGTGCTCATGGTATGGCTATTACGTATTTATTACGCAATGGAACTTTGCCAGGTATGCCAGCTACTAACCCTGATCCTCGTACTACTGATGATATGTTTGTGATAGAAATCACAACAGACACTAATAGTATGGATGAGAAGAAGCTAGAAGCTGCTATTAAGAAAACGGCTCTTTTCGAGCTTAGCATCAAAGACGTAAAGTAATGAAGATGCAGAAACTATATCCTCTAATTGCAATCTCACTTATGTTGATGATTGCTTCATGTACGAGTGACCCTAACAGCCCTGGAATTGAGTATATGCCTGACATGTACAGATCTCCTGCAGTTGAAGCGTATGTAGATTATGGAGAAGATCCATATTACGTCACAGAAGAATTTGCATCTACGCAGAGAAATACAATGAGCGCTCGCCTCCCAGCAGCTGGTTCTATAGCTTATAAAGGAGATGATAAGGCATTTGCTCTTCCCTACCCATATCCTAACACACCAGAAGGATATGAAGCGGCTGGAGTAAATCTTCATTCACCACTAGTCACCTCTGACGAGAACACTGCTGCCGGAGCGATCATCTTCACTCAGATGTGTACACAATGTCATGGTGAGGAAGGAAAAGGTGATGGTGCCATTTCCAGAAATGGTCATATCGCTGGCATTCCTGACTATGCCACTAAACTTAAAGACCTAACCGAAGGAAAGATGTATCACACTCTACAATTCGGTAAAGGTTTAATGGGTTCACATGCTTCTCAACTTTCTCAAAAGGAGCGTTGGCTAGTAATTGAATACATTAAAGTCCTGCAAGGGAACGATAATGAATCTTCTGAAACCGAAAATAACAACTGATCATGGAATTCAAATTTGAAGGACGTGCAAAGCTTGTAACCCAGATCTTAATGGTCGTGGGTCTCGTCGCCTTAATCGGAGGTTATCTAACGGATCATTCGCATGGACACCAGAGATGGTGGGCGAATCTTCTCGTTAATGGTTACTTCTACTTCTCAATCTCTCTAGCAGCTCTATTTTTCTACGCCCTTCAGTACGCTACTGAAAGTGCCTGGTCTGTAGTCCTGAAGCGTCTCTTCGAAGCAATGTGGGGGTTCTTACCATATGGAGCCGGAATTATCGTATTTATTTTACTAGCAGGACAATTCCACTTCCACCATTTATATCACTGGATGGATTCGTCACTATACGATATCGCTTCCGATAACTATGACGCTCTTTTAGCAGGTAAACAAAGCTATTTCACTCCTGGATTTTTCTGGGGACGTACCCTTGTTTACATAGCTACTTTCTTAGGATTCGCATTTATGTTCCGCAAGTGGTCTTTACTTGAAGACACTATGCCCAGCTTAGAACTTCACTACAAGCAATTTCGTCGTAGTGCACTGTTTCTTGTATTCTTCGCGGTATTCTCATCTACACTAGCATGGGATTGGATTATGTCCATCGACCCTCACTGGTTCAGTACACTCTTCGGATGGTATCTATTCGCAGGGATGTGGGTTAGCATGATAATTTTCGCTAACGTGATGATGCTGTGGTTACGTACAAAGGGTTACTTCCCAGAAGTAAACGAAAGCCATATGCACGATTTAGGTAAATGGATGTTTGCGATTTCAATGTTATGGAGTTACCTGTTCTTCAGTCAGTTCATGCTGATTTGGTATTCAAATATCCCTGAGGAGGTGACATATTACATCGCTAGAATGTTCACCGACTATAAGGTGCCATTTTTAATGATGTTCTTAGTGAACTTCGTGGTGCCTTTCTACGTGTTAATAGCACGTGACGCAAAGCGTAATCCTAAGTTCTTAGTTCCTGTAGCATTTTTAATATTCATCGGTCACTATGCCGATGTTTATCTGCTCGTGATACCTGGAACGATGTTCGATCATAACGAAATCGGATTATTCGAAATCGGATTATTCCTCGGTTTTCTAGGGCTCTTTATCAATAGAACATTATCGACACTTTCTAAAGCTCCACTCATTCCTAAGAACCATCCGATGCTTCAGGAGTCTAAGGATTTAAACTACTGATCTGATTAAGTTAGAAATCTCATGATGAAACTTCTCATACTTTTAGTCATAGTTGTAGGCGTTATCGCCGTTGCTCAACTGGCGAAAGTTTATCGTCTTTCTGCTGACCTTCGCGGTCAACGTGAAGAAGATATTTCTGATGCTGACACACGCATGCAAGGAACACTTTGGATAGTGTTCATGGTAGTTTTTTACGCGACTACGATTTGGCAGATAATTCGTTACGGTAATTATTTACCTCCATCTGCATCTGAACACGGTGTAGTGGTTGATGATTTAATGGTGTTCAATCTTTATCTAGTATTATTTATTTTCTTTGTTGTCAATTCATTCTTGTTCGTCTTTGCGAATAAGTACCGATACGATAAGAATAGAAAAGCACAATTCGTCACTCACGATAATAAGCTCGAGTTGATTTGGACTATAGTCCCTACAATAGTGCTTGCTATAATTATCATTTACGGTCTCCGTACTTGGATAGATATGACAGGCGAAGCTTCTGAGGATGCAATGCGTGTTGAAGTTTACTCAAAGCAATTTGATTGGACTGTTAGATATACTGGAGATGATGGTGAGTTCGGGGTGACGGATTTCAACGTGATTACACCCACTAATCCATTAGGTATTATCACACAAGAAGGCGTTGATGATGCTTTAGCGAATATTGAGGAAAAAATAGCGAAACTAAGAACGGAGTTAGGCGCAGAGAAAGGACATCTTCTATCTGAAAAAGCTAAGATCGAAGATCAACTTCATCCAGTAGATGACCACGGTCATGGTGATCACGGGGACTCTCACGGTATGTCTGAAGATCACAAAGCTCATCTAGAGGCTAGACTTCAGGTAATAGAAGACTTGCTCAAGCCGGGTAATTACACCATTCTTACAGAGAGCTCATATGCTGCGAAAGAGGATAAAATCTATAGACTTAAGAGACATCGTCAAAGAACATTAGAGCTTATTCCCTTCAACTTTGAAAAGGATTCTCTTACAGTTCTTAGTTCTTGGGATGCCGGGAAGGACGATAAGATTGTAAAAGGAGAATTTCACCTTCCTCTAGGTCAGGAAATAGAGTTCGTGTTTCGCTCAAGAGATGTGATTCACTCGGCTTTCATGCCCCACTTTCGAGCACAAATGAATACAGTGCCAGGTGTACCGACAAGATTTAAGTTTACTCCTACTATTACTACAGATAGTATGAGGGTGATTTTAGACAATCCAGAATTTGATTACATTCTTCTTTGCAACAAGATTTGTGGATCCCAGCACTATATGATGAGCATGAAAATCATAATTGATACAAAGGAAGAGTACGCTGCATGGATCGCACAGCAAACGGAATACATAACTGAAGAAGAGAACTGATATGGAAGGACATTCACACCATCAAGAGAGTTTCATCTCTAAGTATATATTCTCGCATGATCATAAGATGATCTCGAAGCAGTTTTTAATGACAGCTATATTTATGGGGATTTTAGCTGTTATACTATCTGTGTTTTTCCGTTTACAATTAGGTTGGCCAGGTGAGAGCTTTGCTATTCTTGAGACATTTTTAGGTAAGTGGGCTCCAGGCGGAGTTCTAGACAGAAATGCTTACTTAGCACTAGTGACTATACACGGTACCATTATGGTATTCTTCGTGTTGACAGGAGGATTGTCAGGGACATTCTCTAACTTACTGATTCCGCTACAGATTGGAGCTAGAGATATGGCTTCTGGCTTCTTAAACATGCTTAGTTACTGGTTCTTCTTAGCTTCTAGCTTGATTATGTTGTTCTCACTATTCGTTGAGGGTGGAGCAGCTTCTGGAGGATGGACGGTTTATCCTCCTTTGAGTGCACTTCCACAGGCTATGCCAGGATCGGGAATGGGTATGACGCTTTGGCTTATCTCTATGACATTATTCGTAGTGTCATCGCTGCTAGGTTCATTAAACTATATCGTTACTATCATCAACCTTCGTACTAAAGGTCTGAACATGATGAGGTTGCCACTTACTATTTGGGCCTTCTTGATTACTGCGATTTTAGGTGTACTTTCTTTCCCAGTTCTTGTATCTGCCGTGGTCCTTCTCATGATGGATAGACTTATGGGTACAGCGTTTTATTTGAGTGATATCCACATTGGAGGAGAGGCACTTGATGCTACAGGAGGATCACCCATCCTATACCAACACTTATTCTGGTTCCTCGGTCACCCTGAGGTTTACATCGTTCTTCTTCCTGCATTAGGTATCAGTTCAGAGATTATCTCAACGAACTCACGTAAACCCATCTTCGGATATAAGGCTATGGTTGGATCATTGCTTTCAATTGGATTCCTTTCGTTTATTGTTTGGGGTCACCATATGTTCGTTACGGGTATGAACCCATTCGTAGGTTCTGTATTTGTATTCACCACATTACTTATCGCAATCCCATCTGCTGTAAAAGCATTTAACTATATCACCACTCTGTGGAGAGGTAACATCGTATTCACTCCAGCGATGTTATTCAGCATAGGACTTGTGAGCACATTCGTTACAGGGGGATTAACTGGAATTATTCTTGCTGACTCGGCACTAGACGTTACCGTTCACGATACTTACTTTGTTGTGGGACACTTCCATATTGTAATGGGCATGTCTGCCATATTCGGGATGTTCGCCGGAGTATACCACTGGTATTCAAAAATGTTCGGAAGGATGATGAATACAAAACTTGGGTTTGCACACTTCTGGCTCACTATGGTTTGTGGATATGGAGTATTCTTCCCCATGCACTTTGTAGGTCTAGCTGGTTCGCCTCGTAGATATTACGATGAGTCATCATTTGCCTTCTTAGATAGTGTAGCTGATTTACAGCCTATCATCTCAATTTTTGCTATCATAGGTTCCATCGCTCAGTTGATATTCCTCTTCAACTTCTTCTATAGTATTTTTAGAGGCCAAAAGGCTTCAGAAAACCCTTGGAAGTCTAATACGTTAGAGTGGACTACACCAGTAGAGCACATACACGGTAACTGGCCTGGGGCTCTTCCAGAGGTTCACCGTTGGGCTTACGATTACAGCAATCCAGAGCACGAAGAGGACTTCGTTCCTCAGACTACACCTATGAAAAAAGGAGAGGTAGCACACTAGAAATTTCTTCTAGTTGAAAAAAAGAATTTATGCCCCTCGGTTTTGTGCCGAGGGGTTTTTCTTTTCTATTAACTTGGCGCTATGGATATGGACGATGAATTCGACATGAGGGACGAAGCGGCACAGCAAGCTGATGGGGATATCGATAGAGTCCTCAGGCCCGCTAGGTTCGAGGATTTTACAGGCCAAAAGGCAGCCATGGATAATCTCCAAGTCTTTGTAGCCGCTGCCAGACAACGCGGCGAATCCCTTGATCACGTGTTATTCCATGGACCTCCGGGACTGGGTAAAACCACCCTAGCTAACATCGTAGCCAATGAGATGGATGTTCAGATACGAACAACTTCAGGACCTGTCCTTGATAAGCCCGGCGATCTAGCTGGTCTATTAACTAGCCTTGAAGAAAATGATATTCTCTTTATAGATGAGATACACAGACTCAGTTCAGTAGTAGAAGAGTATCTGTACAGTGCAATGGAAGATTATCGTATCGACCTCGTCATAGACACTGGCCCTAACGCCAGAACAGTCCAAATCGACCTCAATCCATTTACTTTAATCGGAGCCACTACCCGTTCCGGTCTTCTCACTTCACCTCTGAGGGCCAGGTTCGGCATTAACCTCAGACTACAGTATTACGATACAAAGACATTAACGGATATAGTTGAACGCTCGGCTGGGATACTAGAAATCCCACACGACGCAAAAGCGGCTTATGAGATTGCATCGCGGAGCAGAGGAACACCTAGAATTGCGAATTCCCTATTAAGAAGGGTAAGAGACTTCGCCCAAATCAAAGGCGACGGCAAGATCACGCCCGAGCTGACGGATTATGCACTCGACGCACTCCAAGTTGATAAGAAAGGTTTAGATGAGATGGATAACAGAATCCTTTCAGCTTTAATAGATAAGTTCGGAGGAGGGCCAGTGGGTATGACTACGCTGGCAACAGCCATAGGAGAGAACTCAGGCACTTTAGAAGAGGTATATGAGCCTATCCTCATCCAGGAGGGCCTACTCGTTAGAACCCCCCGAGGAAGGCAAGCAACAAAGGCCGCATATACTCATCTCGGCAAAACCCCTCAGGCTTCTTCAGGGAATTTATTTGAGGGATAGATGTCGCGCTCTAATCATGTAGCATCTAAAAGGGCCACGTGGCTTAAAGCGAAGGCTAGAGAATTAGGGTTTGAGAGTGTAGGCATTAGTGTCGCGCGAGAGCTCACGGAAGAAGCCCCACGATTAGAGGAATGGCTGACGACCGGGATGCATGGGGAGATGAAGTATATGGAGGGGCATTTCGATAAGAGGTTAGATCCGAGGCTTCTCGTCCCCGGCACTAAAAGCGTTGTAAGCCTCATGTTCAACTACCACAACCCAGATGTAAATCTGGTCGAAGGGGAATTGAAAATCTCTCAGTACGCTCAAGGGAAAGATTATCACCACGTGTTGAAGTGGAAACTGAAGGAGCTGTTGAAACTAGCCAGGGAAGAGTGGGGCGAGGTAGAGGGGAGGGTCTTTGTGGATTCGGCACCTATACTTGAAAGGGTTTGGGCTGCGCAGTCTGGACTTGGATGGGTGGGAAAGAATAGTCTTTTGATATCGAAGAAAAAGGGCAGCTACTATTTCCTAGCCGAGATGATGCTAGATGTGGAATTAGAACCAGACGCACCCGTAGCAGATCACTGCGGAAATTGCACGGCCTGTTTAGACGCTTGCCCTACAGGAGCGATAGTAAAACCGTACGTGGTTGACGGCTCGAAGTGCATCAGTTATTTCACAATAGAACTCAAAGGAGCTATCCC
>Ga0115000_10002332_pt1 | contig 16453 bp, 12 predicted proteins | sample ArcticOcean_MG_C_6_FD_89690 | JGI IMG/M metagenome (GOLD analysis project Ga0115000, IMG submission 89690) | Marine microbial communities from western Arctic Ocean - ArcticOcean_MG_CB8_128 | ecosystem: Environmental > Aquatic > Marine > Oceanic | place: Arctic Ocean: Canada Basin | collected...
CGCGGCGACCGCCGCCGCCGCGGCAAAATGCGCGCCGGCCTCCCGGTCCGGCACACGGCATTCGCGGGCAAGCCGCGAGCTGCCTGGCCCGCGCCGCGGGTGCAACGGCCGTCAGGGCGCGATGGGAGACGCTGGCGGCCGGCGCGAGGGCCCGCGGACGGCGGCCGGGCGCCAAAGGAGATTCGCCGCGTCGAGCGGCCGCCGGCCCGTGCCCCGCGGCTTGCCGCGCGCGTCGCCCACTTTCCGGGTCCCGGGCGTCGCGCGGCCTCGAAGGGCGCCCGCGGGCGGGTGCCCGGGCGCCCGGGCCCCGCGGGCGGCGTCGAGGACCGCGCGCCGACCGGGACTCACCCACCCGGTTTCTTCAGAAACCACCCTTCATGCGAATCTACCACTCTGCGGCGATTCACAAAAAATAAAACACCTACCCATCACTTTCGCGCGCGCCCCTCCACACCACCTCCGGCGCGCGCGTGCTGGCGCCTCAGCCCGCCACCGGTACTTCTCACCACGCCTAGGATGGGTCAAGGACCTCAGGCACGGATCACGACACGGGACGATCAGACGAATTTTAGACTCAGGCCTCGGGCCCTCAGGGTTTTAGTTATGCTCCGGCTGCGTCGGCACACCTTGGAATTTTAAGCTGATCAAAGGCGCGGCTTACTACCACCTAGACAACGCGGATGTGGGAACCTGGAGGTGAGCAACAATGTCGGGGATGAGCTCTAACTTCGATTTATGTGCTGGTTGTGGGTGGGGAGGGAATTTAGTCTGCTGCGACTTTTGCCCGCAAGCGTTCCACCTGGCTTGTGCCGAATTGCTAGACGTTCCCGAAGGCATTTGGAGCTGTCCAATCTGTGTGAATGAGACAGTAAGTACAAGTACGCGTGTAATGCGACCATTGCGTGTAATGCGACCATTGCAAGAGAGACAACAAAAGTCAAGCCACGCCGCCTTATTTGATCCAGGGACCCATGTATATTCCAATACCTCTTTGCTCCGTCTTTGTCAACTTCTAGAGTTATGGGTTCCCTGGCATAAATTTACCAGAGCAGTACATGCGTGTACTGCACTGCACTATACACCTGGGGATGAAGCGACAGGCGCAGCCCTGACTGGTTGGGAGCTCAGTACACAAATTGCCCTTCGTGGCGTTGCAAATGCAATTGGCGTTGCGCAGCTTTTAACTGCAATCAAGGCACTCGAAGGCCCACAGCGAGTTCAACATCTTACACTCGCACAGGGCCTAGGGAGTTGCTCTCTCCAGACACCATACACGTGTATGTCCACTCCGAGTAATCGCGAGAAGTGTTCTTCATGTGGTGGATTACGGTATCTGCGGAGTGCGTGTTTGTCCTGTGGGGCAACCCACAGCCTGGAGCTTCCAAGAGAAGCGAATAAGGCGCAATTGCTTGAATTCAAATATCCCTGTCGTTCAAATGCCGAACTAGAAAGAGCTCGCACAGAGGCCATCCAAGCAGGCATTTATTACATTAATTCACATGGGCATAATCGCAAGACATTCCAAAAATTTGGTGGCGATATTATATTTTTGCTCCGCAATCTGGTACATTCTGTGGGCTTAGATGGTGATTCAACTTGCAGGGTCAATACTGAAGCGAGCCTTGAAGCTGCTGATTGCTTTGTCAGCTTACTCCGGAGATGGCTGGCCGAGTTCGCCCAGACAAGCTGCGAGATGGAAATGGAGGAGATTCTTAATTTAGTAGAGGCGCTTCACACCCTTGATCAACTTGGTATCAAAGGTGATACTGATTTACCGACCAAAGCAGAGGTTGTGGCCAAGCTGACCACAATCAATCATCCAATTGTGCATAGCAGCTCCTGTGTCTTTTAAGTATCTAGACGAACATAACCGGTCGGCGCGCATCTAGACAAGCACAAGCAGAATACAAGGAGGCTCAAATATTCGTGTGAACAGTTCCTGTGAGCAAAGGAAAACCAGAGGCAGCCAAGCGCCAAGTTCCTTTCTGTGTCTCATCACATGATCGCAAACTAATGCTGTGTCGGATGTAGAATGCAGCGCTAGTCAGATCAAGCGCCATGTACAAGACGCAATCGTGCATTTTGACATAACGGACATGCTTGGTTATGATCCAACAACACATCAAGTTCCTTTGACAGAATCCAAGCACTGTGCGCACTGTTTAATTCATTGCACACATTATTAAAATAAATGCAATACGATTCAAAAGTAGGTGGGCGAGTAAATCTACGGGGCCTAACAAACTGTGTTGATTGCAACGCGCATTTGCGCCCAAGAGTCGATTATGGCTCACTTACTGATGCACTTGTGTGGACATATCTCTTCGAAGAGCTCTGCTTGCCTCTCACTTGTAACAATGCCAATGTCAGCTTTGTTGATGTTGTTGCCATTCTTCCAGCTGTACGAATGTGTTGTGCAGTGAACGTTTCATCTGCATCAAACAGGACTAGCCGCTCAGGTACCAAAGAGTAGATGAGCTGGGACACGATTTCTTTCGTCTACAATGTTACTTTGTGACCCATTTCATCTATGTTATGTCAGACTGGGGCCGACACATGTTACAGCGGGAGCTCTTTGAAGAGGAACTTTCTTTTATTGTATCTAACCTCAAGCAGGTTTGTGAGAGTGAATTTTGCTTCTAATTTCCTTTACTAAGGTAATTTGCATGGAAGATCCAGAGCTTACAGGCGAGTTCCTTCAATGTCTCCGTATTTTGGGGGTCTCCAGCGTTGATTCCTCAATTTGGCCTCTCATTGAGACTGTTATACATATCATGCGGTGTCATGCGTTTTTCTCAAGTGCAGTGCAGTCCTTGATTAGGCCATGACTTACCTGTTGGAACTGAAACAATATTGTGACGGCCGTGGAGTCTGGTCAAAACGTGATGATACACCATATGATCGTTATCACACTGCATATTGTGCTACCATTGGACTCATGTCGTTTAGCTTTCTGTCAAGGACATCGCATGGTTCGCTAGAGCTCTTGTATCCTGTCCCACGTGCATTTCGGGTTCGTGCCATAGATTGATCGCTCAAAGGCGGCTCTTTAGCAGCAGTCTACATTATATATTGTGTCGTTAATATGTACCTAGATTCGTCCCTGCGTGGGCACTCGAGCCGCAATAAGACAAGGCGTGCAAAGCTGCGGCACAAATCGCAGGCATCGACTAGTCTGAAGTGCCCATTTAGGTTCACTTTTTTGCCAGTATCCACTTGGGTTCGTGCGATGGTCTCGAGATAGGTGCAGCTGATTGGTTCTAACGCCCATGTGTAGGCCAGCACTTTCGTGGGCGCCGGCAGCAGGACGACGCTATTCAAAGTCTCGTCAAGGAAAATAAAAAAGAATGTGAAAATACGACGCCGATCACCTTTTTTTAATTCGTCGTATCAGGGCGCGCCCGCCGCGCCTGAGCCTAGGGGCCCCGGGCACAGTCCATTGGACCGGTGGGAACGCCGCGCGGCGGAGCTTTTTGGGCGCGGGCTCCGGTGAACCCCAAACCTAGAGGTGCCCAACACCATGAACAAGTTTGGTCAACTCGGCGCCGCATGCCGCTCTCGTCGTTGATGCTGGTGTTGGAAGCCAGAGGAGAAGAAGGCGGGCTCTTTCAAGAGCTTGGGTCGCGCGCGGTGTACCATCTACGCCGCCGCCATCTAGTCACAGTGGCCATCTCACCAGGCCTAGGAGACTGGGAGTTTGAAGAACTTTAACCTTGACGAAGTTCATGCCAATGACGATAATTGGCCGTGACGATCTAGGGCCGGGGCTCGCCGAAGGTGAATTTCCTCTTTTGCGTCCGTTTCCGCGTCGCCTCATTGCGTCCCGAGCACGACCTGAAAAGCAACTGTCACGCGGCCGGGGCGAGGACTGCACACCCTCGCATCGTTGGAGCCACAACAAGCCAGAGACTGAAGGAGCAGAGGTGCCTCCGTTGCGAATCTACCCATAGCTCACCAGTCCATAGAACCTGTCCACATCACGCGATCCTGGATAACTCCACCCTAGGCGCGAGCTTCCCTGTGTTCGCACAGTCCCTTCATGAAATCCGTTTGAGGTGTGTGGCATTGTTACCCACATTATCATTATCATCATCATGCGAAGTAGTTCGACGCGATCCTTTCTTGGCGCCGTTTCGAGCCGATCAGGGCACCGCAAGGGGCCCGCCATGGGGGAACCCAGACCCGGAGTGAGCCTTGATCGATCTAAAAGGCCAGGCTTTTCGCATGAAGCTTCCGAGAGGGGTCGGTAGGCCCCCCCTAGGTCAGGAGGCCGTAAGGAAGACGACGATGGTGCGAGGGTACCCAATGTTGTGTGTGTGACTACTTATTGCAATATTGCGACTAGCCCCAATGTGTGTGTGTGACTACTTATTGCGACTAGCCCCACTAGTACGGACCCCGAGCGCACTCCATATGTCAAAAACCCGTTTAATAGATTTAGTGGCGCGTCCGTCCGGCGTCCGGCGACTCCGGCCCGGTGTGACATGCGTCCAAAAGGCGGCCACACGCTCTATAGCGGCGGCTAGCGACGTAGAGGCGGCTCTGGGCACCACCCGCGCCGAAGAAACCGGGCTATCTATCTATAGAGAGGACCTGAAGAGGTACGGGGCACCATAGGAATTGGACGTCCGTTGGGAAATATGCGGCGGCTATCGCGTGCGCGCCACACGGCACGGGCCGAACTACGGGAAAGTCGCGCTGGTGCGGGAAAGTCGCGCTGGTGCGGGAAAGTCGCGCTGGTGCGTATGTTTCTTATGATCTCCGTGGGCTGCATGCAAAGTTTGGTGCGCCAGCGGCACCGTCGGGCGGAGGTAACGGCCTGCGATTTGGTACCCCACGCACGTGCCCGACCCATTGTCGCGGCGCGGGCATGCCATCTGGCGATTTATGCCACATCGCGCCGCGGGGCGGTACGCCACATATGATCTCAGCGACGGAATTGGTGCAGATAGCCGCCTCAGCGCGTTACACTGGCTTCGGTACCTTCTCGGGCAGCCTCGTCTGGGCCCGGGTATCGACAACTTGAAGTGCGGCGGCTCCACGAAGGCTTGGCGGCTCCCGGGGGGGGGGCGGCACCAAGTTCACTTTCGGGCACGCCCACCACCTCAGACCCAGAGCGCCATGCCGACGAGGGTTCACGCAGGAGTGCGTGGAGGGGTTGCCGTGGAGGGGTATCAGCGGCTCCCCGTAGCGTGCACACGGTGCCCAGCGGATCATCCCCGCCAGGCGCCCCCCGTTCAGGCACTCCGCGGGACACGGTCGTGCGCAAAGTAGACAGAACGAGCGCGGCTCCCCGCGGGCGGCCGGCTGCGCCGAGCGGGTTGCCACTGGGGCATTGATTGCTTTTGATCAACAGGGAGCTACACTGTTACTAGCGTGCGGCTCCGAGGTATCGCACCTAGATGATGCCAGGCCAAATATGTATGAGGCGGGGTAAGTGGGGGCCAAGTTCAACGTCACCTCTAAAACAATTCCCGCAGGTGCGATGTCTCGAGTCGCTTTTTGAAAAGGGATCACTTTCAGCCCGCCAATGACGTCGCGAGACCAAAGCTCCCAGATCAGCGACGACGACGAAGAAAGCTGGAGTGACTCCGATGAGGAACGCGCGCGTAGGGAAGGGTTCTCTTTTTGCGCGTTCGGGATTAGCAGCTGGTTTGGACGAAAACAGAGTGAGGTCGAGTTGGAGCTTCGGAAGGAAATTAGCATCTTGAAACAAGAGAACCGGCGGTTGCGCGACTTGGCAAAAAGCAAGGGTGCTTCTATTGGTGACATATGTCGTGTGACTACCCCAAACAAACCTCTTGCACCGATACTCAGTGGCAAACTGCACGCACAGTGTGAGACAAGAGGACTGGAGGAACCGACAACAGAGCGCGATAATGCCTCTTTATCCTCCGGTCAGGCGCAAGCAGTGCCCACAACCTACGGGGAACCCCCACCGGATAGGTCCTTGTCTGACTGTGTCCAGATTCCGCGGTCCAACTTTGATGAAGCAGTGCCAATGTCAACAAATCCCATAGTAATTGTAACAGACGCGGGCCGATCCCTGGAAGATGAACTAACACTCGTTCTTCTGCGGGCTTTTACAGAGCAGGGTCTTGTTCAGCCACAAGCAGTCGTTGCTAATGTATCACCTGCCCTGGCACGTGCACGTCTCACACGTGGGACTCTGGACACGTTGGGCCTGTACAATGTGCCTGTTGGTGTTGGTACAGACGGTGGGACTGGGATTAAATGTGAAGATACTTGGTCAGCCTCCGCGGAGCAATATGTACCACGTGAGCAGAGCCAGAGTGCGAAGGCTCTCATATCCGGCCGGCGCCTTCTTCACCAAACTTTCGTCCGCGCTCGAGAAACCTCACTTACTCTCCTTTTGCTGTCATCAACAAAAGATGCCGCACTTTTCTTCCGTGACAATACAGATCTATTCCGGTCAAAAATCAAGGCAGTTGTCTTTTCGGGTGAGGCAAAAGTGCCAGTACACGCAGATGGTGTTGAGACGCAGTTCATAGAGCCAGATGAGTCGTCTCCGAATGTTGCGATTGATATCACCTCTGCTCAATTTCTTTTCCGGCGCCTCCAAGAGTGGGGTGTCCCCCTGATTGTACTTGGTCAGAGTGCGGCACGTGCGGCGCCAACACCAAGAAGTGTCTTCGACCAACTGGCCGAGCTCGGATCTCCCATTGGCTGGCGTCTACAGAGCTCACAGAAGGAAGCCATTGAGAAGCTGTGGCAAGATGCACGGTGTGAAGAAGCTCTGCGCATCCAATTTCTCAAGCGCTACTGTGGCTCGAATGATGTTCTAGCCAATGAAGACAACATATGGGCATACATCGAGGGCTTCGACGTAAAGGACACGTTAGCGCTAGTTGCGTGTGTGCCTGCACTTCGCGAAAAGTTCTTAATGCCACACGTTTATAGCCTCCGAGGTGCTGACCATATGTGCATCGGGGTTTCTGTTAGTGATTGTGGTATAAAGCCTAAGCTCGAGAACATACTAGAAAATTATCTTTCCAGCGCATATATCAATGGCATTACACTTAATTTGAATCTGTGCCGACCAGAAATCATTGTCGTGTCTGACCCGGGCCAGGACTTAGATGATGAGATGGCATTGATCCTCCTGCGTGCTCTAATCGAGGAAGGTCTAGTCAACTGCGAGGCAGTCATATGCAATTTACAGCCAGCAAACCAACGTGCGCTTCTCGCACGTGGGACTCTCGATTGTCTTGGACTTCAGCACGTGTCGGTGGGTGTTGGGTCCGACGGTGGGTCAAATAAGCACCTGGACACGTTCGCAATTTCTGCACAGCACTACATGCCCCAAGAGATGGAGCTCATTGACGGTCAACAATTACTTCATCAACTGTACTCGTCGGCGCCCCTTGGCGGAGTGCATCTCTTACTTATCTCATCAATGACCGACGCAGCTCAGTTTGTACGCGAGAACGAGCACTTGTTTGTGCAGAAGACACAGTCTGTAACAATAATGGGTGGAGTGGAGCCTTTCGACATCAATGACGGCCTTCCGCTTGTCCCGGACACAGCAAACAATAATGCCTTTGACATGAATGCGGCCAGAGAGCTCTATGCGCAGTGTCAAAATCTACGTGTCCCACTTATAATTCTTAGTCGCTATGCAGCGTACGCATGTCCCATGCCCCGAGATATCTATGATGACATGGCCTGGACGGGTCACCCTATCGGCCTTCGTCTTCAGACAACGCAGCGCCAGTCAATTGAAGGCCTCTGGCAGCGTGCCGCTTCTGAGGACCAGGAGAGGCGTATGGGTCTGCCCAAGCGCTGCAACAAACAATGGTTTTGTTCTACCTTTTGTAAGGGCCAAGGCCTCAGCCGTACTTGTGATGACTCAATCTGGGATCTAGTCGTCTCCTTCAACATGTATGATCCTCTCGCACTTATAGCGTGTGTTCCAGACCTCCGACGCCGTTTTTTTACATGTGTTGAGAAAGAAGTCAAGGGTGTTACTCACACTGTTATTGGCATCTCAAAGCACGAGCCCGGTATTACTGATGACAAGGTAAAAGAGCTCCGCGACTTCATGTATCGGGGCTTCTTTAAGGGTACTACCCTCAACTTCTCCTCTTACACCAAACTCGATGCTGATACTATGTACGTTGTTTAGTTCTTGGCCAGGAATATAATTATATCTTTGCGATGCATCGTAGGCCAAAACGTCTCAAAGAACTAGCTCAAGAAGTCACCTCTGTCGCCATTGATGAAGAGAAAACAAGCTACCCATAAGCCAGGTAATATTCCACTCCTGTGGGTTGGCAAGTTTAACGAGTTAAGGTGGAAATAACTTGAATAAACAATACATAACGCCATCGAAGAGTAAGACGACCGCACGCTGCCCAAGAGGCTGGGGACAGGGCCTCTAGGTGAAAGCTAATTGCCCTTAGTCTGCTCATCAGAAAGTCAGTCAGAGGCTTCGTCCGCCACCACGTGTTTCACCTCTTGACAATGACACGTAGCCGCATTCTGACAGAAGCCAAGGCACGGGCACCGCGGAAGAGGCTGCTGGAGTTGCAGTACAGCACAGTACAGTAAAATAGAACCCGCACATTCATAAAAAAATGAGGAAGTCGTGTCAGGCGTCGACAGGTTAGCAGATCGTCGCCGCATCAATATGAGTGGGGGTGTGTGAGCGAAGAGGACTCAAAAAAAGTATCAGAAGGAAAATTTGATCAATATAGATGAGGGGAGTAAGCAACCGGCCGCCGCCCTCCCGCCGTTCCGGTCCTACTTCTACCAGAAGTTCTGGCCCAGTGGAAGTTCTAGAAGTTCTAGGAGTTCTAGGAAAATGGTTTACACAGTGTGTTCGACCGCCGCCGAGTGGTATTGATTGGCGACGGGCGGACAATTATCGTGGACTGGTCCGTGAGAACCCGCGCCCCGAATTGATCCCCCAAACAAATCATTCCTGGAAGTTCTCGGGGGCTACCCGTGCTGGTATCGTCAGCCTGAGAACTTCAAGTTTTATACTCAAAGACCCCTCTTCGGCCTAGGCGAACACCACAAATTCCCGTTCAGCCCTGTATACATGTGGAACGATAAGAGATGAGTAAAGAAAAATTATGGGACCATTTTTACGCCTGTTAGAGCGATCCTGGTTTTGGGGTAAAAAGTAGGGGGAGCAACAACGACGCAAAAAACCTGTGCAGCGCATTGGCCGTCTTTATCTACAATGAGACACGCGCGGAGCAAGCAAAATCGACGACGGTCGATGTCGAAACGAGGACCCCCTCGTCCTACCGTAAAAGGGGGGTAAAATTTGAGCTCTCCACGCAACTTGAATATTAGGATTCAATTTAGGAATCGCAGGGCGATTTATCTTGACGCCATCTAATGGAAGCTGCGTAAGAATCTTACTCACTGGCAGAGGAATTACCCGACGTTGGGCGGTCCCTAGGCTCCTCTAAACGACCCCTCCCTCCGACGCTCCGCGTCGGGACCTCGGGTTGGGGCTGCGCCCCAAACCCCGCCAAAGATAACATCCATCAGGCAGAGCGGCACAAAGGCAGGGCGGCACAATAGCTGGCGTTGCAGTCTACCGAGCGAGCGGTGTGTTGGGTAATATTCACGGAACTAGCTACCAGTTCGATGCCGTGACGACTCGTTCGAGGTGCCGCACTGTCCGTTTTTCGCTCCTCGGAGCGGCAGAGACCGTCAGTAGTGATCAGGGGCCGTGGTGCGGCCATTCTCGCTTGCGCGCGCCATCAGTAGGAATGCACGAGCACCCGCGGTAGTTACCGCAGGCGGTGCATTAAAAATGGGCTGCCTAGCGGCCCGCGGCGGGCCGCGACAGCCTGCGATGTCGCACGGACCTACAGGGACGTAGCGAAGGATCGTGTCGTGAAGCGGGGGGGCAGTGGGAGGCGGGAGGGCCAAATGCGGTACAAATATGCGGTACCGGCCAATTCACCTGCAAAAATGGCAGCTAGCTGTACTAGAGGCTACATTTGGCCATTTTTTGCCTTTGATTTGATACAACAGTCTTTTGATTTTTAACAGCATTTTTAAGTTCCCCGACGGAGGTCATGGTACACTCAGGCTGCGGCAGTGATGATGTGGACGTACCGGGGCCGCTGCCTAGCGGCGCGCCGCCTAGCCCCTGGGCCGGCGGGAGTTCGCGTCATCATGACTGTGACCGTGACCGTGACGGCCCGGCGGGTGGCCGTGAAGTCCTACTACTCCCGTGACCGTGACCACTGGCATCATGATATCTAGATGGATTTGGGCACTGGCACGCCACGCCGGGTCTCACGGGCCCTCACAAACGTACTTCAAAAAGCCAGGCACTTATATACCGGTAGTGAGTTTCACTAATGTACCGCTGGCGGTAGATTGGCCGGCCCGCGGCGGCGGGTATATGCCATGCTAGTGTCCGGATACAAGCCCGTATCCTATTCCGTCCCGGTCTCCACCCGGTGACGGCGTCAGCGTTATTATAATAGAGAGTAGGATGACGTGGAACGACCAGAATGATTACCTGGAACGTATTCTGAAGTCTCTTGTGTTAGATTTGAATAGACTCGCTGCTCGCGTCCACCATCTGGAGAATGACCATGGCCCAGCAATCATCAACGTCAAGGAAGAAATTAGTACTTTGACTGCCAACCTGCAAGGGTTTGTCTCCGTGGACGAGCTGAACGATAAGCAGCGCCGGGAACGTGAGTGTTATATGCTTCAATCAAATAATGTGTTCAAAAGTGGGTGGTACAGTGGTCTTCGTGTGCCCGAGCCCTTTGAGTTGCAGGCATATGAAAACAAGTCTTCTTCGCCTGATTTATCTCTGGAAAGTGTGCATGTACCATCCGAGTCTACGATTCAGCTGAGAGCAAGACAACGATGGCGCTGGGCATTACTGAAGCTCAGCATGCAACATATTAGGAGGAGAATTCCAATGTCGAGCAAATATATTTTGCAACGACAGTCGTTTGCCGCGCGTCTCCAGGAGCTAGAAGTGCGCGCAAACCACACGGAGTGTGGTGTACGCTGCATTTTAGCGCATGCAGGCCCTGATAAGTTTATCAGGGTCAATCAAATGTTAAACTGGCTCAGCAGAGCAATAGATGGAGGTGAAGGTCGAAATTTGGAAAATGCACGGGGCATTCTTTGCCGACTTTTGGCCCTAGAGGAGAAAACAAGCAATGCGCATGAGCTTGCAACTGAAGCAAACATGCGCAACAAATTGACTGAAACATATTCAAAGTTTTTAAAACTTGAGATTCAAGATGCTGTGTGTCAGGGAGCGAATGCATACAAAGCAGCGATGTGTGCGAAAAAGAGACTTGACGAATCGGAGATATCCTTTAAGACGAGGCTCCCTCGTGCCTGTGCCCGAGCAAAGTTTATGTTGCAATGCCTGTTAAGCACATGCTTCAATGCTATACAATCAAGACACGTTGCTGCCCTACCTGGGAGTACCAGTCTGATTAAGGATCTAATTTCACCGTTATACCACCTGCTGGAGACTTCTAAAGTTACTATCAAAGAAGCACCGGTGGACATGAACAATTGGCGCAATGTAGCACGCTCTATTGCACGAAATTTATTCCTTGCATTACGCCAAGACAAGCAGTTGCAGGATATGAATAGCAGAGCTTATTCAGACAATATGTGTACATTACTGGATGTGGGCGTTGACTTGCGTATTGACGAAACCAACGCTGACGTACCACCGCTTGAAGATGGCAGCAATTTGGCAATTGCAGTCAAACAAATTTCAAACGCACGCCAATTGGTGCGTGCCTGTACTTGACGAATATTAATTATATGTGCCTGACTATTCCAACTCTTAGGCTGAAGCATGCCTACGATCTCTGAATGTGGTCCTGACATTAGATGAGAGCGAAGAATCGACCGATGCGGGTATGCTCGCTCTACAAGCTTGGTGTGTGGATATTGACGGTCCTGCTGCAGAAAAAGTCAACTCGCAATTGTTTAGCTTAAATGCAGGGCTCGTTGCTCTTCAAGCCTCGCTTAGCTTTGTGCCTGACAACTCGGTCGTTGAAAAATTAAAAGAAAGAATGCAACTAATTGAGCATGCAAAAAGTCAGTGCTGTGACAACGTCGCCGCAGCAGGTATGCACAGCAAATTTGATTTTCATGCTTCTCTCGCTGCAATTACGCAGACAGTGGAAAAACTTAGAGATGAGGTCAGCACAAAGGCAGGATATGAGGACACTCGCATAGCTCTGAGTCTCATCGAGATACAAGTGGTTAAGCTCGTTGAGACAACAGTTGAACAAAGTCAGCTTGAAACCATCCTAAGCTCGAAAATAGACCGCGACGACTTGAACCAGATTGCGGCTCTTGTAGCAAGTGGCAACTTCGACGGAATAAATTCATCAGTCATGAACGTGTGGACCCAAAACAACCAGATGTGTCCTTTTTAAGACTCGGAACAAGATTACCATTGCAAATAGGTTGCTTCTAAGCTCCAACCTCCCAAGTTGCGCTGCCTCTGCTGTGACAAACCATTGACCAGGGCTAGCCTGAGCATGAAGACTATACTCCAAACACTGCAATCACCCTGCCCTAATCCAGCAAAAGAAGCAAATGTTCACAGCGTTTATGATATGTACAAATGATAATTAAATTTGCTTGCACAGGCAGTGGTAGTAAACTCATCATCACTAAAAACCAAATATTTGTCAGCAAAACCTCAAAATAGCACAAGTAGACTATCAGTTGAAACACCTGACATCATCAAGTTACATGGGTTTGCTCCAGAACCACCTTTGCCAAAGTGCGTCTTGTATCGTAGCGGAAATTCCAAAATAAAGTCTCGTGTTGTTGCATTATAGGTCTGAGGTTAGTCGATATCCACGTTTGAGGCCTATGTAGATTTCGTTGCGAAAATCTAACTAGAACTTTACGAGTCCATCTGGCCACGCACCCGGTGGTATCTGCACAGCAACCTCAGATATTTACATCACAAGATATTGATGTACAGCTTATGAAACACCAGTGTACGCACGTAGCCTCTATTGGCATCGAAAGCAGCCACCCGACCTGATTTGATTGAGACTCAACATCCATGTGCGCGTTCAGTTGTCTTTTTCCAGCAACATACTTCCTTATCTAGCAGCTTGCGGCGCTGGCGTCGCCAGCATTCAAGAATCGCGACTATCAAACGAGTAACTAGTCTCTTGGTACGCAAAATGTATCAAAGTGAGTATATAATATTCTTTTGCAACCCTTGTCGCAAAACCCGCACGATACTAGTCTGGTCCCCGTGGATGGACTGACTTGCCAGATCTGAGAATCTACCGTGTCAATCACGAGATCACCAAAAAACCATTAATTCATGGGATGGGGAGGCGCGGCGCTCGGAGGCTTATGGGAGGCGCTCGGGGTATGGGAGGTCTTCATACTTTGTTCCTTTCTGTAGTGCGGGTAAAGGCCGGAGTGCTCTGGGCTAGAATGTGCCTACCAGACGCCATGCTTGTATCAGGGCCCCCACGGCCGCCACCGTGACCGGCAGTAGGATGGGGATTATTCATACTAATTTCTCAGGCCAGCAGTGCCAGTGGACACGTCCGAAACAAAGTCCTGCCAGTGAAACGGAACTGCCCTAGTAGGCAGGGCTGTTTCCTAGTAGGCAGGTTCCGTATGCTGAGGCAGGTTCCGTATGCTAAAATAATGGACTGTGCAAAGTTTGGTGCGGTGCGGGCAGCCCCGCGCTGAGAAATCAGCTGCGACGCGGTGCGATGGTACGAGATAACTTGAAAACCCGCCCAAAACCAAATCGCTTCAACAGACGTAATGAATCGTCCTCTAATTATCCACTGATTATTTCCCATCGTTTCATATCTATATTAGGCTCCTAGGGAATATCCGGGTTCCGTCTCCGCCAAACCACTGGCAATGTCTATTGGTCTCCGGTCCCAGAAATAATAATCAATTAGGCGGGGCCCGGGTGCGCCAATCCCTAGGTTGTTTCGGACACTGCAGGCCATGCTTACTTGCACGGTAAGGTCACGGTTTGATACGCGCTCTCCGTGCCCGCGGGCAGCCCAGGCAGCCGCCAGGCTCGCGTAGGGCCCCTGGGAACTCGCCCGTGCCATGTTTAAAGCGCGCACGCGTCGAAAGGCAGCCGCCTCGGTGGTCTCTGAGCTCCCATAAGCTACTGCTCTCTGCGAGGCCCAAAAGCGGCGGTGCGCGCAACCACGCATAGACCTCAAAGTTGCACTTATAGAAGCGCCTCACCAAGCGCACAGCGATGCACCTCCCGAACTGCCAGTTTTCCGTCGCCGTGTGTCAATCGGCGGCCTTTTTTTTCGGTGATTAATTGAAGTTGGTAGTTACGCAACGTTTTTGCGTTTAATACGGAAACTACGGAAACATCAATTATTTCGTCCTCATAGGCTTGCTCCTGTACAAATTCGATCGGCTTAACTAGGCGAGCTAATATTTTTTTAGCGCCGAGGCGAACAAAAGGACGCTGGCATTGGCTGGAGGGTCTTCCTTGGCCACTGCTTCGGCTGCCTATCGACACGAATGGTTATTTAAGGCCGCCGCGCGCAAGAAGCAGTGGCTGGGCCGCAATATTCACAGACTCGATTTCAGCAGCTCTAGGCAGCCCCGAGACGCCTGTTTGGGGCGCTCAGGGGGCGACTGCCTTCCCGAACTGTCGCATATGCCCGCCATGGTGGCTGAGAAAGTCCCCGCCAAAAATCGCTGGCGGCCGTGGCGTTTATGGCCCGATTCGCGTTTACGGCGAGAACGTGGACCACGCATAGACCGACATCCCATGGGCCGTGGCCTCTGCTTAGTGTCTTCGATCGTCGGCGGCCACATGGACGACGATATCCGACGCTGCGGTGGCCCGATTGGCTCAAAACGGCGTCAAAAAAGGCTGTCGAGTGTCAATTTTCATGGTTTTTGGCCGTTTTCTCAGCGAGAACGCAGCCGATTGCTGCCGTGTTTGCTGTAGAGTGTCGTCCGGCTATTATTTTCTTTCTTCGTGATTGGGTTTGTTGCACGAGGCTGCCCAAGTGCTGAGCTACGGGCCGTAATGGACGGCCATTTTAGCTAATAATAGCTTTAGCCCGTTTCCTAGCTTGGTGGATGTAACAATAATGTAACAAAGGATCCTTTTAGTTGTTCACCGGAGTCCGTTGAGGTCCCCGCTCGTGACTGGTCGAAAAGAATAACGAACACTTTCATGGACCATAGGGTCCTAAGCATTGGCATCCCGCAAGATCGGTTCGATACCTCGAGGTTGATAATCGAAGCTGCAATAGGTAATCTATCATCAAATAATCAACTTAAGACCGCTTGCTTGCAAGCGGTGCGGGCATTCGTGGATGCAAAAGAATCTTCACGAAGTTCATGCGTGGCCGCTTCCCTTTTTAGGAAGGTTGAGGCAGAGCGTAAAAAGGGCTTAGATGCACATCACCGGACACTGCAGAATTTGAGATACCGCGAAAGCCGTTTGAAGGAGGAGGTGAAGCTGTGCCAAAACTACCAGTGCCTAGGATTGGGGAAAATGACCGATAAGGAATCGCAGTTTATCCTTGAATTCTCGTCGATAGGAACCAAATCACATCATCATTCACAGCAGCTTGATATGCTAAAAGAAGAACTAGAGAAGCGCCGATGGCTTGATGCACAAAAGAGTGCGCTACAAGAAAAAAGACGCAAGATCGAAGCGGAAATGAAGGAGCGGCACTTAATTCTCAAACAGCTACCGAGATACCTTAATGTAGCTCAGCAAGCGTGTAGCCCATTATCGCAGCTCATTCTTAACACAGATTGGATGCAAAGGACCTACACGATTCATGGGCAGCTGCCCCGGGCCCTCTCATTGATCTATTGGCAATTTCGTAGCCTCGTATCTGCAGGTGTCCTTAGTCCGTCGACAGAACTCTTATTTGGACGGGAGTTTTCTGCGAGAGCAACGTACGGGGGTCTGGTGGTTGAGAGGAGCATAGCTTCTTTAACAGTCATGATCCACGGTGCTGATGTTGTTTTCCATACATTACCGTCCCTGGGCAATACTGTAGTTGTTCAACCATCAGACGGGACCTTAGTAAACTTATTTCGTGGTGATAGTGGAGATAGACTTCACACCTCGGCTATGGCATGGCGCCCAGAGACAGTAGGCATCGGCAAAGATGCATCGTTCCCTCACAACATACTTGGCCGCCCTTTTGGCTGGGCACAGTGGCTCGGTGGTTGCGTGACTGGAACCATAGCATGTGGCAAGCTAGAGCCTTCATGTCGGTTAGTGGCCCTGCGACTCCAAGACAGGCTTGCTAGTACCACTGCGCTCCGTGAGGAACTTGATACCTTGTCAAGGACACCCTGTCCTATGAGCAATCCCTGCAGATTAAACCATCTTGAAACTGTAGATGTCCCACCGTGGCTCAACTACTCTTGGGCTGTCCCAACACCAAACAGTTATCTGTCTACTTCGGAA
>Ga0115000_10002337_pt1 | contig 16426 bp, 14 predicted proteins | sample ArcticOcean_MG_C_6_FD_89690 | JGI IMG/M metagenome (GOLD analysis project Ga0115000, IMG submission 89690) | Marine microbial communities from western Arctic Ocean - ArcticOcean_MG_CB8_128 | ecosystem: Environmental > Aquatic > Marine > Oceanic | place: Arctic Ocean: Canada Basin | collected...
AAGAGAATCTATATCTAAAGGAAGGCTAATTTGGCTCATATTTACGGGGACTTTTGGTTTCTATAGTGAACTATAACCTTTATGATGATTGACTTCCACCACCCCTAGAAAAGGAAAAGAGCCTCGAAATGCTGGTTTTAGAAGCACTCTTAAACGCCTACTTTTTCTACCTGACAATAAAAATCTTGACTTACATATCATTATGGATATGATCGCACCATGATCATTAAGAGAAGGTCTTGATTTGTCTGCTTTTGAACGCTCTCGAGCGCACGTAGAAAACGAGGTGATGGTACGCCTCCTAGAGCATGTGGATGAAAACCCACAGATCTCTCAGCGCGCACTTTCAACGCAAGTAGGCATTGCTTTTGGCTTGGTAAACACCTACCTCAAGCGCTCCGTTGAAAAAGGGTGGGTTCGCGTCAAAAATATTTCCCCAAAGCGCTATGCATATTTTGTAACCCCTCAAGGCATGGTCGAAAAAGCCCGTATGGTCAAAGATTACATGGCCCACTCCCTTTCGCTTTTTCGAGAAGCACGTGCGCAAGCCGATGTGTTTTTTACAGAAGCCCAACAGCACGGGTACAAAACCATTGCCATTGTTGGCACCGGCGACCTTGCTGAGATTATTCAGCTTGTAGCACAGGCTTACACTTTTGATATTCACCTTGTCTCTGTAGACAGTGATTTAACAAAATATGATGCTGCCTTTATTGCCGACCTTCATGATCCACAAGAACTGTATGATCGTGCAATAATGGCACTTGCATCCGAGAGGGTTTTTGCCCTTGAGGTGCTGCATATTAAACGCTAAAAAGCGTTACTAATTAATTGGATAAGCAGGGCATTTTTGCTAACTTATTCGTGAAATAACCATAAAATATGCTGTTGGGTTATCACCCACCAGTGCGGTAGCCGTGGTAGATTAGCCCATCAAAACACTATCAACAAAAAGTAACAACCAACCTAATGTCTAAAACACCCTCCATTTTTTCTGCGATTCAAAAGATCCGAGCACTCCTTTCCAAGCAGGAAAAGTGGGAATGGGCGAGTATTATGGGCTTTGCTATTGTCGCTTCTGCTTTAGAGGTCATAACAGCCTCTATGATTGTCATTTTTGCAAGCTCCATGACAGACCCACAAAGCTCATTAAAGTATCTCAGGTACCTTGGCATTAAGGGCGATGTATCTTCTGGGCGTATTATATTTTATATCGCCATTAGCGTTGGTGTCATTTACCTCGTTAAAAATATTTTTTCAGCAGCAGAGGTCTTTTTTCAAAACTTTACCGTCCAGCGCATGAATTACCGATTTAAAAACAAACTCCTCCACAAATATGCACAAATGGATTATGCCTTTCATCTAACGCGTAACTCCTCATATGGTATGTCCGTTGTAGCTGGTGATGTAGAACAGTTGTTTTCAGGTGGCATGTTATCTCTTGCAGCAATCTTATCAGAATTTATGGTTTTTACGTTTTTAGTATCTATGATCATCAATATGGATCCCTCCCTTGCTGGATACCTTTTCGGGATTTCACTTTGCTTTAGCTTGATCGTTTATAAATTCCTTTTACCTGCTTTTTATAGATGGGGGCAGCAGTTGCAAACTGCAAGCGTTCTTGGGACAGAAAAATTAATACAATTTTTCCACGGCTTCAAAGAAATTATTTTATTTGGCAAGAAAGACTCTTTTGTTGAAGCTTACAAAATCCATGCAAAACAACGCTCCTCTGTTCAAGCTATCCATACAGCTGTTAATGGGCTACCGCGCATGGTTATTGAGGTTTTGTTTGTTGGAATTTTTGTCTTTGCCATTGCCTATATGAGCTTGCAGCATGATCAACCTCAGCAGATGTTGGGGGTCATGGGAGGTTATCTTTACCTCGGATTTAGAGTGATGCCAGGACTTAATCGTATTATTGGCCAAATCAATAACTTCAAATCTGTTATTCCTTATATTTCTCGTGTACATGAAGAGTTTTTTATAAAAACTAAAGGAGGAGAGCTCGCAGATAAGCCTCTACTAAATTTTACAAAAACCATCTCCATAAACAACCTCTCCTTTCAATATCTGAATACAGATAAAACAGCCTTGAAAGATATCTCCTTTGAGATTCAAAAGGGCGGCTGTATTGGTATTGTTGGGGAAACAGGATCCGGAAAATCAACCCTTGTTGATTTAATCCTAGGCTTGCTAAAACCTACCCATGGCACAATTCTAATCGACAATAAATTTACGGTTACTTCAAAACAATGGCATCAAAAAATTGGTTATGTCCCTCAATCGATTTATCTTATTGACGACACCATCGAAGCTAACATTGCCTTTGGCGAAGATAGTATTGATCAAGAAAGATTAACCAAAGCCATCAACACCGGACAATTGGACAAACTAATTTCAGGTCTGGATGAGGGCACTAAAACCCTGGTCGGGGAACGTGGTGTTCGCCTTTCTGGTGGAGAACGCCAACGTATTGCCATTGCAAGAGCTCTCTACCGACAACCTGAAGTCCTTATTTTTGATGAGGCGACGTCTGCTCTTGATACAGAAACTGAATCACGGCTGATGAAAACCATCAATGAAATATCAAAAGACTACACCGTCATTATGGTTGCCCACCGTCTCAGCACTTTATCAAGGTGTAATAAGATTATTAAATTGAAAGAGGGGTGTTTGGTGAATATAGAATTAAATAAGGAAGTATCTCATGAGTAACATTAAAATTTCAGTTATTGGTTGCGGGTATTGGGGGAAAAACCTCGTTCGTAACTTTGCACAACTAGGTGCTCTTTATTCTGTTTGTGACGCGAATCAAGAATTGACCACCAGAGCCTCACAAGATTATGGTGTCCCCATACACACTTTTGATCAAGTTTTGCAAAGCAATATTGATGGTGTCGTCATTGCAGTTCCTGCTGCACAGCATTACACTCTAACAAAACAAGCCTTAAAAGCAGGTAAACATGTTTTTGTTGAAAAGCCTCTTTCATTAAATGTGAATGAAGCTCAAGAGCTTTGCGCTCTATCGAAAGAGGTTGATCGTAAGCTCATGGTCGGTCACCTATTGCAATATCACCCGGCCTTTTTAGAGCTGAAAAGGTTAATGTCAAAAGGGCAGCTGGGGCGCCTTCAATATGTTTATTCCAACCGATTAAACCTCGGAAAATTTCGTAATGAAGAGAATATCCTTTGGAGTTTTGCCCCCCATGATATTTCAATGATTCTCGCTTTAGCTGGCGATCTTCCCGAAAGTGTTTACGCCACAGGAGCTTGTCATTTAAATCCTCGCATCCATGATGTGACAACAACCCACCTTACCTTTAAATCAGGCATTGAGGCTCATGTTTTTGTCTCATGGCTTCACCCCTTTAAAGAACAAAAACTTGTTGTTGTTGGAGATCGTGGCATGGCCGTTTTTGATGACAGTTGTGATTGGGGCGAGAAACTCAAACTTTATCCTCACAAAGTTAATTGGGTTGATGGTTTACCAACACCTGAAAAAGCAGATATAGTGAATGTGCCTTTGGATGTTTCTGAACCTCTTAAACTAGAATGCCAGCATTTCATTGAAAGCATTCTTCAAAATACAGAGCCACGGACTAATGGGGTTGAAGGCCTAAGGGTATTGCAAGTTTTAGATGCGGCGCAACAGTCTCTACTTTCCAAAAACACTGTATCTTTAAATGGCCAAATTCCGTCTCATTTTGTCCATGAGACAGCTGTGGTTGACTCTGGTTGCAGTATTGGGGAGGGAACGAAAATATGGCATTTCAGTCATATCCTTGGCAAGACTAAAATTGGATCTAATTGTACTATTTCCCAAAATGTGATGATTGGGCCAGCTGTTGTTGTTGGGGACCGTTGCAAAATTCAAAACAATGTAAGCTTATACAAAGGCGTCACCCTAGAAGATGCTGTATTCTGCGGCCCTTCTTGTGTATTTACAAATGTAAATACACCGCGAGCTGAAATAGAACGTAAAGATGCCTTCCTTGAAACTTATGTTGAGGCCGGTGTGACCATCGGAGCCAATGCAACTATTGTCTGTGGTAATCGACTTGGGGCTCACAGCCTTATTGGAGCAGGTGCTGTCATTACGAAAGATGTTCCACCCCATGCCCTTATGGTTGGCAATCCTGCCAAACAAATTGGTTGGGTAAGTCATGCTGGTGAAAAGTTAGGCGAAGATTTAATTTGTCCCCATGAAAATCGTCAATATGCAGTAGCTGCGGATGGAAATTTAAAGGAAGTAGAAAATGCAAGCTGTACAAAAGGTATCTGACACTCCAATGAAACAAATTCAATTTATTGACCTCAAAGCTCAACAAAACCGCATTCGTCCCCAGCTTGACGAGGCCATCAAGCGCGTTCTAGATCATGGTCAATATATCATGGGCCCAGAAGTGAAAGAGCTTGAAGAAAAACTCGCAGCATTTTGTGGTGCTAAGCATGCGATCACTTGTGCCAATGGAACCGATGCTCTTCAGCTCGTTTTAATGGCTCAAGGTATTGGATCTGGGGACGCTGTTTTCCTCCCAAGCTTTACCTTTACGGCTACACCAGAAGTGGTTGCCCTGCTAGGTGCTGAACCCGTTTTTGTGGATGTCCTGCCTGATACTTTCAACATGGATCCTGCAAGCCTTCACAAAGGCATTCAGGCTGCAAAAGAAAAAGGCCTAACCCCTCGCGGTATTATTCCTGTTGATCTTTTTGGGCAACCTGCTGACTATGACGCTCTTGAACCCATTGCACAAGAAAATGAGCTATGGGTTTTATGTGATGCCGCCCAAAGCTTTGGCGGGTCTTATAAAGGACGTAAAATTGGTTCCCTCGGTGATGTTACAGCCACAAGCTTTTTTCCAGCAAAACCCCTCGGGTGTTATGGTGATGGTGGATGTGTTTTTACCAATGACGATAAAATGGCTGACATTTTGCGCTCCTTACGCGTACATGGAAAGGGCACAGATAAATATGACAATGTTCGTATTGGCGTAAATTCTCGTTTGGATACACTTCAAGCAGCCATTCTCTTAGAAAAGCTAAAGATTTTCCCAGGTGAGTTAAAAGCTAAGCAAAAAGTAGCTGATGCCTATGGTGCTGCTTTAAGTGACTTTGCACAAACGCCTGTTGTTCTTGAAAATTGCACATCAACATGGGCTCAATACACATTAGTTCTACCTGCGGGAACAGATCGTTCAGCCTTACAAACTCAACTAAAAGAGCAGGGCATTCCAACGGCAGTTTACTACCCCCTCCCCCTCCATCAACAAGAGGCCTACAAAAACTGCTTAACTGCTGGAGATTTGACTGTTTCTGAAGCCCTCAGCGCACGCGTTTTAAGTCTCCCCATGAGTGGATATTTGAGTGATGATGATGTCAATTATGTTGTTGATAAAATAACAAGGGGAACTCTATGAGTATTTTCCATTTAGCAATCCCAAGTCACGATTTAGCTCTTTCTAAAGAATTCTACACTAAATGTTTTGGTGCTAATGTCGGAAGGGAGTATGACCAGTATATTATCTTTGATTTTTTTGGTCATCAAGTTGTAACGCATTTAAATCCAGAGGGCATTTCAAAAAATGTAACAATGTACCCAAGGCATTACGGCATTATCATGGAAGCCCGTGATGATTTTGATAGAATATATAAACTTTGCAAACAGGGCAAAGCACCATTTTTTGAGGAGTTGTTTGAGCGGTATAAAAATGAACAAGGTTGGCATTTCTCCTTCTTTGTTTCAGATCCTTCAAATAATTTGATCGAATTGAAATACTATATAAATAAAAATGAAATTTTTAATTGAGGTGATATGATGGATTTGAAAGGAAAAAAAGTAGTTGTTATTGGTGGTGCTGGCCTTATTGGATCGCATACTGTTGATGAACTCTTAAAGGAAGATGTTAAAGAAATTGTCATTTATGATAACTTCGTACGAGGCACACAAGGCAATATTGAGAATGCTCTCAAAGACCCTCGCGTACGTATCTTTGAAATTGGCGGTGATATCTGCCAAACCGATATTTTAGAAGAAGCCCTTAAAGGCGCTGATGGCGTATTTCATTTTGCAGCTCTTTGGTTGCTACAGTGTCATGATTTTCCTCGTTCTGCCTTTGATGTAAATGTAAATGGAACCTTTCATATCCTCGAGGCTTGTGTAAAGCAAAATGTAAAACGACTTGTGTACTCTTCTTCTGCGTCTGTATATGGTGACGCTGTAAGAGAGCCTATGGACGAAGACCACCCCTTTAATAATACGAATTTTTACGGTGCTACAAAAATTGCAGGGGAGGCGATGGCACGTGCATACTATCACCGCTATAAGTTACCTTTCGTTGGGTTGCGCTATATGAATGTCTATGGCCCCCGTCAAGATTATCACGGTGCCTATATTGCTGTTATTATGAAGATGCTTGATAATCTTGATAAGGGAATTGCCCCTACTCTTTATGGTGATGGATCCCAAGCCTATGATTTTGTTTATGTTGGCGATTGCGCCAAAGCAAATGTATGTGCAATGAAAGCGGAGACTGTTGATCAATTTTATAATGTGGGAACAGGCATACGCACCTCAATTAAAGAATTGGCTGAAATGATTCTAAACGTTACGGGCTCTGATCTTGGTATTCAGTATGAGCCTGGCGGTTTGACTTTCGTAAAAAACCGTATCGGTTGCCCTAAAAAAGCAACGGCAGAAATTAATTTTAAATCCACAATCCAATTAGAAGATGGTCTTAAAAAATTGATCGAATGGCGTAATGCGAATATTGACCAAGTTGATGCACGTCGAAAGAAGAGTGCTTAGAAAATGATAAATTTTTTACAACTTCAAGATATTAAGTCTATTTTAAAAGATCCTCAGACAGATGATTCTTTAGAGATTACCCCCTTTGCTTTAAGCAACAAAAGACTTAGCCGTGATTTTCCAAAAGATGATAACGGAAGTCCTCTTCTATTTCCACATGAGATTCTGCCTTTTTGCAATAAAGATGGTCTTGACTGGTCAGCATTAATAAGTGCTGGAGGAGCATTGAAGCAATATTTTGGTATAGCATCAATAAAATGGCGTGGAGGTGAACATAATAGCGCACCTGAAACAGAACACTATAACTTATATATTCAACAGTTTGCTAATTTAATCTCTGACATGGAGGGACGAGTACTAGACATAGGGTGCGACAATCCAAAAAATACAGAGAGTTGTTTTCCTTCTCAGATCGAATATGTTGGCATTGATCCCCTGTACTATATACCTAAAGACTACTTCACTATTCACTCTATCTCTGAGTTTTTACCTTTTATCAACAATAGCTTTAATGCTATTTGTTTTGGTACTAGTCTGGATCACGCTATGGATTCTTATGCCGCACTAGCTGAGTCCTATAGGGTTTTAACCCCAGGCGGTGCTTTATATCTATCGACACTTGTCTGGAAGAGTAACGCGGAGTTGTACAATGATTCTGTACATTTTCATCACTTTCGTGAGGAGCATATCTTAGAGATGCTCAGAAGGTCAGGCTTTAAACTAGAAAGGCTCTATCATATGCCATGGAAATCCAACTCTAATCGTGAGGTTTTATTTCTAAAGGCAATTAAAGAATGAGTGAGCGCATTTTAATTATTGGTGGAAGCTCCTACATAGGATCAAATTTGTACGAAGAACTGAATGAAAACCATGACGTTTTATTCACTTATAATACAAAACTTCCTCAAAGAATTAGTCAAAAGGGAAAAGCTGTAAGATTAGATATTACCTCACCTGATTGCTTTAATGCTTTAGAGGGAGAAAAATTTTCAACCATTATTTGGTCTTCGCAAGCGCCAAATTATTCTCAAGATCTCAAGAATTATCAATCTCTTTTAGAAGTTAATGTTTTAGGGCTCCAAAAAACTCTTGAATTTGCAAGGCTGAATTCTGTTAAGAAGTTTATTTATTTATCATCAGGGTCTATTTACAAGACACCTTCCAACTCAGCCCCGCTTTCAGAAGACTCAGATATAACACGCGACTCTTTTTATGGTTACTCCAAATATGTTGGAGAGCAAATATGCGAACATTATTCCTCTGACACCATGCAAGTTTGTAGCCTTCGTTTGTTTACAGTCTATGGCCCCAAGCAACAAAACAAACTATTCCCCAATATCATACAAAAAATTCGTTTAGGGAAAGAAATTATATTAAATCAAAAAAAAGGCCTTGTTTTCACATCAATATATATTAAAGACCTCGTTAATATCATACACAACCTTATTAAGAGGGATTTTAAAAATAATTATAGTCTTTTCAATACTTCCAGCGATGAGGTTCTAGATCTAAGTCTTTTATGCGATATAATTTCAAAAAAAATTGGTAAAAAAAGTATAATTAAAAATGCAGAAGGTGCCGTTAGCTATTTAATTTCTAATAACGAAGCGTTAAAAAAACTGATTCCAGAACTTAAATTTGAACCAGTGGAAAAAGCAATAGATAGTATGCTATGTGAGTCAACATGTGTGGAATAGCTGGAGCACTCAATTTTAACCATCAGCCTGTAGCCCATAATCAAATTAAGGCTATGACGGATAGTATTGCTCATCGAGGTCCCGATGGAGAAGGCCAGTATATAGATGCTTTTTTAGGTTTAGGTCATCGACGACTTGCAATTATTGATTTATCTCCTGCGGGTCATCAGCCTATGCAAACGCATTGTGAGCGTTTTACCATCACCTATAATGGTGAGCTTTATAACTTTAAAGAACTTCGTATTCAATTAGAGGCACTCGGTTATCACTTTCATTCCAATACAGATACAGAAGTTGTATTAAACTCTTTTACTGAATGGGGCAAACAGTGCGTTCATAAATTTAATGGCATGTTTGCCTTTGCTATCTGGGACACCAAAGAAAAAAAACTTTTTGTCGCCCGAGATCGCTATGGGGTTAAGCCCCTATATTACTACAAAAACCACAAAAGCTTTATTTTTGGCTCTGAAGTCAAGGCAATTATTGCCTCAGGTTTATATAACTCAAAATTGGACAAAGAGGGTCTAGTTGAATATTTAACTTTCCAGAACTTTTTTACGGATAAAACTCTGTTTCAAGACATTCACCTATTAATGCCTGGATATTATGCCTTTATTGATGCCGCTGGAAATTTTGAAAAACATCAGTATTGGGACTTTAATTTTTGTGGTTCTTTAAAAATATCAGAAGAAGAAGCAATCGAAGAAACTGATAGGCTGTTCACACAAGCCGTTCAGCGTCAGCTCATTAGTGATGTTCCTGTTAACTCCTACTTAAGTGGTGGAATTGATTCTGGAGCCATCACTATGGTTGCAAGTAATTTAATCCCCCACATGCATACATTTACGGTAGGGTTTGATCTCAGCTCAGCAAGCGGTTTAGAGTTATCATTTGATGAGCGTGCAAAAGCTGAACATATCTCCTACTTAGCGAAAACTGAACATTATGAAATGGTTCTAAAAGCTGGAGATATGGAGCGTTGCATGGATGATTATGTTTGGCACCTTGAAGAACCTCGTGTTGGTCAAAGTTACCCTAATTATTATGCGGCGAAACTTGCAAGTAAATTTGGGAAAGTTGTTTTATCAGGAACAGGTGGTGATGAGCTCTTTGGTGGGTATCCTTGGCGCTATTTCTATAGCGGTGACTCTATTTCTTTTAATAGTTTTATTGATCAATATTATTTAAAGTGGCAACGCCTTATTCCCAACACCCAACAACATGAATTATTAGCCCCTATATGGGATAATGTAAGTCATGTTTGGACCAGAGATATTTTTGCAGATATTTTCAGTTCCTTTAAAAAGAAAAACTTAAATGGAGAAGACTCTTTTAATCAAAGCTTATACCTTGAAGCCAAAACATTTTTACATGGCTTACTAGTGGTTGAAGACAAATTGAGTATGGCTCACAGCTTAGAAACACGTGTTCCATTCCTTGATAATGATCTTGTTGATTTTGCGTCTCAATTGCCAAAATCACTTAAAATTGCTAATACACCCAAAGAAGTTGATGAAAATAACCTCCGCGATAAGGAAAAAGCACAGGCTCAAGGGAAAACTATTCTTCGAAAAACTCTTTCAAAATATTTAGATAAACAAGTTACAGAAAATAAAAAACAAGGATTTTCTTCTCCAGATGCCTCGTGGTTTAAAGGAGAGAGTATTGATTACGTTAAAAAAGAACTTTCTAGTCACTCGCTACCCTTCAATGACGAAAGCGTTCAAAAAATACTAAATGAACATTTATCTGGAGCAAAAAATAACCGCTTAGCTATCTTTTCATTTTTGTACCTTAAAAAGCTTATAGGGAAATACTTTTAATGAAAAAGGTCCAAGTTTTTTGTTTTGATTTAATAAACCAAAACCAGAAAGTCAATGCTTTATGTAAGGGGTTGGGTAGAAGTGATATATGTGAAATTAACTATGTGAACAATATGTCCGAAGTCGAAGTAAAGAAAAAATTAGAGCAAGCATCGAGTTTGGTTATAGATTCATCTGTTTATTTAGCCTCGGATCAAGGTACTTTAAACTCACCCTATATGTCATTTAAAGGAAGTGTTTTTATATCAAAATATAAAAATATTTTTCACCTTCTTATCACATCGAGTATAAGAAAAATTTATGTGGCGCATGCCCATGATATTCATTGGCCGGGGATTGACTTACAGTTTCTTTGTAAAAACATTCAAGGTATAGCCTGGGTTCACCACCACCCACCTATTCCACAAAGTGAATTTACCTCTTCTCCATATTCTGAAAAATGGGGAACAGCACATGGTAACTACTGGAAAAATTGGCAATACATCAAGAAAAATGTTGGATCTTCTATAGAGATGCCTTTTTTTGTTTTTGAAAATGAAATTGTAACAAAGAGAAAGTTTTTTGATGTTTCTGTTGTGGGCAGTAATTACAAAACACGTTTGAATGCCCTGGAAGCCCTTAAAACAAGCAAGTATCATTTGGCGCCTTATTATCAAATAGATGGTTTAATTCATCAAGCCGTTAGGAAAATACCATTAAAATCATCGCTTAACACCATATTAATTAAATCTAGAGAGATAAATCAAAACTTTTGTATTGAGCGTTCCAAGGCGTCTTTTGTTTGTGGAAGTTTTATGAGGTACCAGGTGTCAAAATACTTTGAAATTCCAGCGCGCGGTTCATTAGCATTTGCTGTGCCGTGTGTCCACTATAGGCACTATGGATTTAAGGATGGTGTTAACTGCGTACATACAACCCCTGACTCTGTTGTTTCAGACTTAAAAAGCATCCTAAATAAACCAAACCTTTTAAATAAAATGTCTTTATCTGCTCAACAGTTTGTAAAACAAGAGCATTCATATTCAAATCGTATAAGCCAATTTATTAATGTTGTTAATGAATTTAATAAAGGACATGAAGTTCATGGCTTTTATTACAATGGAAAATATGAAACTAATAAATGTTGATGAAATAAAAGTAAGAGTCTAATGAATGTTCAAAATAAAAAATAAATATAAGTTTTTACGTAATTGGCCCTATCCGTATAAAGGAGCACTGTCAATATCCAGCGATGTTGATTTTACAAATTTTGAGTTTTTTGATTCATTTATGAATTTTTTAAACACTAAGAACAATACCCTTCTGGGCAGGGGGCTTGGTTTAGATGTAACTTCTAGCATATTTTTTTATGGCCTACCAAAACATACGTTTTCTTACTACTCTGGCCTTGAAGTTGATGCCAAAAAGTCTCAATATTCTGAACGGCTTGATGATTATATGAAAAATGGTTTAATTGATTCAAACCATGCATTTGGGGACTTTAACTACTACTCTGGTTTTACACGAGGACATGCTGAAAGGGTATATAAACAACTCCATACCTTAGGGGTTAAACTCAATGTATTTATTAATCATGGCGATACAAAAAATACACAAAACATTCTAAAGAACTCCTCTCATCATCAAGGCGATAGGCCCGAATCCCCATCCTATCACACTGATTTGTTTGTTGAAAATGGTGTTAAGTACGTTTGGTCTGAAGACCTATCTGTAGAGAAAGCAGCACCCTCCCTTTTCTCTTTCAATAAAAATAAATGCTCGTTGAAAAATTGTTTAATGCAAGATAAGAAACCTATCACCTCTTTTCAAAGATTTCGAGGGACCAGTGCTATAGCACCAAATTTATCTACATTAAGATATCAATTCCTTAGTCTTGATTTGAATAGCTTTTATAAGAATAATAATTACGTAATATTGTATCAACATTTAGGTGTTTTGAATAGATCTGCAGGAAAGTGTCTTCCATCAAGTATTGAAGCAATCAAGAAGAATGAAAATGATTATCTATCAACGTTTTACAAAATTAAAGACGAGAAGGAAAGCGGAAACTTATGGGTTGCCGGATTGTCAAACCTACTAAATTATATACGTAATGTGGAAGAAATCGAGATAAATAAAGCTCCTTATGTCCCTAATACCTACTACATTTCTGGCTCATTTGAAGAAGGGCATGACTTTTCAGGTTTAACTTTTTATATTGATCCTAAGAATCCTATTAATATCTATATCAATGATAAAAAAGTCCTAACACAAATAAATGGCCTCGATGAGACTGGTAAATATTCAGCAACTATTGTTGACATGAGAAATAATAAGGAAATATGGTGATGAAACCTGAGAAAGAGCAGATTATTATTGATAACTGGAATTTGAATGATAGTTTTTTTAAAGACCTGCCTGAGTTTTCAAAAGATTTCATTTTAGGGGAAATGCTCCAGCCTAAAACAATTGAATATTATATCAGTAGATTACAAAATATTGGTTTTCAAAAAATGGATAACGTATTAGATTCAGGTTGTGGAATAGGTCAGTGGGCAACATGCCTTGCAAAACTAAATACAAATGTCGTTGCTATAGATCCAATGTTAGATCGCCTCAAAATTGCTGAAAAAATATCCTCCAACAATGAATGCTCGAATATAAAACTTTTAAATACTTCTATAGAGTCAAATGATCTACCCGATTCATCATTTGATGGGATATTTTGTTATGGAGTTTTTATGTTTACGGATACTTCCAAAGCAATTGAAGAATTTTATCGTTTATTAAAACCTGGTGGTCAGGTTTATTTTAATTTTAACAATTTAGGGTGGTATATGCACCTAATATTAGATAGAGGGCTCTTAAATAAAGAATATGGATTAATGAAGAATGCTCTAAAAATGGTTTTAAACTACCTAATAAGGAAAGATAAAATGAAACTCCTTAGAACTAAGGATGTAAAAAACATGTTAGAGAAAGCTAATTTTTCTAACATTTCAATAGGCAAGGAAGGTGAGTTGGCACCTTTATTAAATTATAATGAAAGCAAACACGGGGCCTTTTATCCTGACTCTTATTATGGCCTTCCATCTGTCACTGAAATTATTGCCATAAAATGAAAATAGCTTTATTAGGTGGAATGGTTAATAATATGTACCTATTAACCAAAGCGTTAAGAAGGTTGAATTATAACGCTTTTTACATTAGGGATCCCCTAGATACTTTTATGCTCCACCAGCCTTTTTGGCTTGATACATATGGACAATTTTCTCCATCTGATATAAAAAAATACTCTAGTTTTTCTCAATGGAAAGAGTTTGAAGAAAAGATCGGTTGGAAAAAAGAGCCATACCTGATTGATCCTCTGGATATCACATCAATAAAACCCGCCCCATCTCCTCAAATAAATTCACAATTAACTAGGTACTTTTTTTTCAGGAGGTACAACAGGACGCTTGAATGGAAAAAAATTCAATCAACTATTAAGGGGTTTGATTTATTAATTTCTTGTGGGGTTCATTCTATATTAAACGCTCGCTTATCTGGAAAGCCATATTATATATGGTCACATGGAGGGGATATTAGATACCTTTTAGGACTAGAAGGTGAAACAACTGGATTTTTAAATAAAATATATCACTACGCAACTATTAATATGCTTAGAGATGCCTTTAATTCAGCAGAAGGTATTCTACTAAATGACCCGACATCAATTTATACGGACGGGACCCCCTCAGTAACTAAAACTAAACAGAAATTAATACATAAAAATATTACTTCCCTACCCTTACCGTCATTCATCCCCCCCCCATCTTCTGAAAAAGATTCCCCTTTACCCTCTGATAAAATCAACATTTTAATCCCATCTAGATTTGATTTAAAATGGAAACAACAGGATATTTTCTTAAAAGGATTGGCTAAATCTAAAAATAAAAATCTATATAGAGTTACAATTTTATCCTGGGGTAAAAACGCAAACTTAATACAAAAATATATCCATAATTTGGGGCTTGGGAGTGTAGTCAAAATAGTTGGGCAGGTCTTCACTAAACCCATGCTGTTAAAATTTTACAAAAAACATGATATTGTCGTGGATCAATTTGGAATTGGTACGTTTGGTTCAATTTGCATGGAAGCTCTTTCTGTTAATGTGCCCGTAATGATCTATATTGACGAGGCTGCTTTTAAACATTCTCCCGAAATGATTCCTCCAGTTTTAAATGCTAGAAATGTTGATGATGTCACCATACAACTTAACTCAATTGCAGAAGACAAAGATAAGCTGGTGGAATTGAGGCGAAATATAAAAAAGTGGTATATAAAAAATTTAGGGGATATTGCTTTTCAAAAGCGTTTTCAAAATATCTTAGGGGACAAACTATGAAACAAATGAAAAAAATACTCTATCTTATTTTTGCACCACTTATTGAATTGCTCATACTCCCCTTTCTTGCTTTAGCAGCATTCATAGCGCGCTTTTTCCCGATAAAAAAGTCAATTTTCATGGGGATGATGCACATTAATAACTTAACACATGTAGCTAACGCTATGCGGCAAAAGGGATATTATATCCAGGTTGTTCCATGGATGATACCTGAACATGAAAAGGATGTCATTCCATACGATATTGATCTAAAAAAAACATACCCTCGATTATATTCGAATTTTGTGGGGCAGTACTTTTTGTCATTTTACTTATTTATTTGGGCTATTTTTAAATTTAATATTTTCGTAATGCCTTTTCAAAGTCGTCTTCTTGATCGCACTATTTGGATAAAGAAGCTCGAGATTCCCCTTCTACACCTAGCAGGGAGAAAAGTGATTTTAAATACATTTGGAGGAGACGTTGCCACACCACGTCTCAGAAGAAGAAAAGATCTAAAATATAGCCTTTATGATGGATACATCGCTGACCCTAATTATCAAAAGTTCAACGAAAAAGCTATAGCAAGAAACACTCGTATTCTAGAGAAACAAGCAGATTGTATCGTTAGTGCTATTGACCATATTGATTATCTTGATCGTGTCGATGAATATTTCCATTTACGTTGTATTGACACCAGCACACTACAACCACAATATGAAACACAAAATGCTATTCCAGTTTTTGTACATGCGCCAAACCATCGCCTTGTAAAAGGAACTGATCAAATTATTGAGGTAGTAAACTCCCTCAATAAACGTGGTTTTCCTTGTGAGCTTAAAATTATTGAAAACACCTCAAATGCAAAGCTCATAGAAATTATTAAGGAGTCTGACGCTGTCATAGACCAATTGTTGCTAGGGACATATGCGCGCCTAGCTATCGAAGGAATGGCTTTAGGAAAGCCTGTGTTTTGCTATCTAAGAGATGACTTATATCAGTTTAACCCTATTTGGCAACACTGCCCTATCATGAGCTCTTCACCTGATAACATTGAACAATTGCTAGAGGACTTTATAAAAATGACTCAAGGTCAGCGTGTCCAGTTAGGGAGGCAAGGTCGAAAATATATAGAGAATTTTCACAGCTTGGATTATATCGGAACACGTTTTCATCAGATTATTCAAGAAACATTAGAGAAATAAAAGAAATGACTCAAAAAGATATAGCTGGTGTTGAATATTGGGATAAATGTTGGGAGGGGTTTGAGGTACCTTCCATGTTTAACCCAGAAGAGCAATCTTTAGACAATACTTTTTATCACCAAACCCACCTTATATTCAAAAAATTCCTCTCAGACAAAAACATCAAAAGCGTTGTGGAAATGGGCGGTGCGAAATCTCTTTGGCCCGTTTATTTTGCAAAACACTTTAATTGTGATGTGTCGGTCCTAGACTACTCCCCTGTTGGTTGCGAGGCCTCAAGGAAAATTTTCACTGCATTTAGTGTAAATGGATTCGTTAAAGAGGGAAGTTTTTTTGAGTCACCCAAATCAGATAAAGATAAGCTTGACTTTATAATTTCATTTGGCGTGATCGAGCACTTTACGGACACAACAGCCTTCCTTAAAGCTTTTGAAAAGCACTTAAAACCTGGTGGCTATATGTTTACCCTTCTCCCCAATATGCCTGGCATAGTTGGTAAACTCCAAAAACTTGTGGATACAGGTGTCTCTGATGTTCATTCTACTTTA
>Ga0115000_10002338_pt1 | contig 16424 bp, 16 predicted proteins | sample ArcticOcean_MG_C_6_FD_89690 | JGI IMG/M metagenome (GOLD analysis project Ga0115000, IMG submission 89690) | Marine microbial communities from western Arctic Ocean - ArcticOcean_MG_CB8_128 | ecosystem: Environmental > Aquatic > Marine > Oceanic | place: Arctic Ocean: Canada Basin | collected...
AAACCTACATAAACACCTATAACTAATTTCGAGGTAAAGCCTATAAACCAAGTATCTGTGTTTTTATTTGTAGTACCTGTTTTTCCAGCAATATCCAAATTTAGATCTTTTAATCTTCTTCCTGTGCCTCTTTTTACAACACCCTCTAACATGGAGGTTATTTGGTAAGCTGTTTCAGGAGAAAATATTTGTTTAAAATTGTCAGAAATTTTTGGTATTTCTTTTTTTAAATAAGATATTTGATTACAATTTTTACACTCTCTTTTTTCTGAATTATAAATTGTATTTCCTTCACTATCTTGAATCCTGTCTATTAAAATTGGTTTAATTAATTTTCCACCATTTACAAAAGAGCAATAAGCAGATGAGAGTTTTAAAAGAGTTGTCTCTGCGGATCCTAAGGAAATAGATAAAAGTTCACTTGGATTTTTATAAATTCCAAGTTTTGTAGAAAAATCAACTATCTTTTTTAAACCCAAATCTTGAGCTACTCTAACTGTCATTAAATTTCTTGATTTTTCCAAACCTTTTCTAAGTGTTGATGGACCATAAAATTTTTTTCCATAATTTACTGGTTTCCATAATTTTAAATCATCACCCTGATCCAAAACTAGGGGTGCATCTAGGACTAAGGTTGAGGGCGAGTATCCATTTTCTAATGCCAATGCATAAATAAATGGTTTAAAGGCAGACCCTGGCTGCCTTAACGCTTGCGTGGCTCTATTAAATTCACTTTTTTTAAAACTAAAACCTCCACTTAAAGCAAGAACTCTTCCTGTGTATGGATCGATAACAACAATAGCTCCATTAACTTTTGGCAATTGTTTTAAAGAATAGGAATTGTTATCTATTTTCTTAACATATATTATATCGCCAACTGTCAACAGCTCATTAAATTCTTTTTTTGTCCACGATATATTCTCATAATTTATTTTACCCTCTTCCTTTTTCTCTGTTTCTATTAAAGTAGAAAATTTATTAATTTTTTTTACAATTGCTAGATCCCAATCTATTGATTTTTCTAATTTAAACTTATCTAAATCTTGGTTCCATTTTTTTGAATATTTTTTATTAATAATCGGTCCTCTCCATCCTTTTCTTTTATCAAAATTTATTAAACCTTTTCTTAGTGAATCTGTTGCTATACTTTGTAAATTTAAATTAAGTGGTGTATTAATATTAAAGCCTTGTTTATAAACTTTATCAAAACCAAACTCATCTACTATATTTTTTCTTATATCCTCTACATAGTATCTTGTATCTTCTAAAAATATTTTTTTTCTTTTTTTTAAAAAAATATTTTTTTTAATAAATTCTTCGTAATTCTTTTTTGTTATATATCTATTTTCAAATAGATTATTTAAAACTAAATTTCTCCTAAATTTTGCCAAATCAATATCTTTATAAGGATTATATCTACTTGGAGCCTTTGGTAAGGCTGCCAAAAGTGCAGACTCACTATAGTCTAGTTCATTAATTGACTTATCAAAGTATTCTAGGCTTGCTGAAGCTACTCCATAAGTTCCTTCTCCTAAATAAATCTGATTAAGGTATAATTCTAAAATTCTTTCTTTACTTAATGCTCTTTCAATTCTAAATGCTAAAATAGCCTCTTTTAATTTTCTATTAAGACTAACTTCATTTGTTAACAAAAAATTTTTTGCCACTTGCTGTGTTATAGTTGAGGCTCCTTCCAATCTTTTAGACAAAATTATATTTGAGATATTATTAATTATAGCTCTTAATACTCCCTTGGCATCTACGCCAGGGTGAGAGAAAAAATTCTTGTCTTCTGCAGATAAAAAAGCGTCAATCACTTTTTTTGGTATTGAGTTGTAAGGCACGAATATTCTTTTTTCTGACGAAAAATCACTCACCAACTCTCCATTTCCTGAATAAACCTTACTAGAAACTGGTGGCATATAATTTTTTAAAAACTTGTAATCAGGTAAATTGCTCGAAAATGCCCATAAAATTGCAAGTATTCCAAATACAGCTAACAGAATTGAACTGCAGAAAAATATTAAGATTTTTTTTAAAATATTACTCATTTTAGTTTTATTATATATATGAATTTGTTAAACATAAGGCACCGAATTTAAACATAATTAAAAAATTATTTAAATAAAATGAAACTATCAATCAAAATTATATGGAAAAAATTTTATATATCGATGCTTCGCATCCAGATGAAACTAGGGTTGTACTTAAATCAGATGGTAATATTGAAGATTACGAATACGAAGGTATAAAAAATACCTTAATAAAAAACAATATTTATCTCGGCAAAGTAAGTCGTGTAGAACCATCTTTGCAAGCTGCTTTTATTGACTTTGGAAGAGACAGGCATGGCTTTTTATCGTTTAATGATATTCAGTCTGACTATTATCAAATCCCACAAAGCGACTTAGAAAAGATTAAAGAGGAAGAAGAAAAAATTAGAGAAGAGCTACAAAAAGAAAGTGCGAAACAAGAAGAAAAAAATATAACTGAGGGAAATTTAGAAATAAATGATCCTGTAGAAAAAGATCCGGAACCTATAACGGCAGATGTAGAAAAAAAACCTGATACTAGATTTCGCAGCAAAAGGTATAAAATACAAGAAGTTATAAAACCTAACCAAGTAATATTAGTTCAGGTGTTAAAAGATGAAAGAGGATTGAAGGGCGCTGCATTAAGTACTTTTATATCCATCGCAGGTAAATACATAGTATTAATGCCAAATACCCCTAAAGGTGGTGGAATATCACGTAAGATATTTAATCCAGGAGAAAGAAAAAAAATTAGAAGTATATTAAATCAAATTATGATTCCAAAAGAAATGGGGTTGATAATTAGAACAGCTGGATCAAATAAAACTAAAAATGAAATTGATCATGATTTGCAAACACTGCTAAAGGTTTGGGACTCTATAAAAGAGAATGCAATGAACTCAATTGCACCCTCTTTAATTCATCAAGAAAGTGAAATAATTAAAAGAACTTTAAGAGATCTATATGATGACAGTACTCAAAATATAATTATTGAAGGAAATGAGGGGTATAAAAAAGCACAAATTTTTATGAAAATGATGATGCCAGGACATGTTAAAAAAATTAAAAAATATAGAGACAAAATACCTTTATTTTTTAAAGAAAATATTGAAGAAAAATTAAATGAAATTTTTGAAACACAAGTCAAATTAAATTCTGGTGGCTACTTAGTTATAAACCCTACAGAAGCTTTAGTTTCAATTGATATTAACTCAGGAAAATCTATAAAACAAAAAAATGTTGAAAGTACAGCCCTAGATACAAATCTTGAAGCTGCAGATGAAATTTCAAGACAAATTAAGATAAGAGACTTATCAGGCCTTATAATAATAGATTTTATTGATATGCTCAGCTATGGAAATAGAAGACTGGTAGAAAGAAGATTAAAAGAAAAGTGCAGAACTGATAGAGCCAGAATTCAAATTGGAAGAATTAGTAATTTTGGATTATTGGAAATGTCTAGACAAAGACTGAGAGAAAGCACTGTTAAATGGGAGGTATCATTAACAGATGAGTCCTTTGCATTAAAAATTTTGAAATTAGTAGAAATACAATCTGTAGTAAATAAGTCTAAATATGTAGAACTTCGTATTTGTCAAAAAGTTTCTGAATTTATGAAAGAAAATTTTATTGAAGATTTAAAATATTTTGAAGAAAAAAATAAAATTAAAATCGATATAATATCTGACAATGAGCTAGTAATACCTGAATATATAATTGATCTTCAAAATAAATCAAAAAAAACTATAAAAAAAATTGAATTTATAAAAAAACTTAAAAATTTAAATGATTTAGAAAGTGATAAAAAAAATACTATTTTTGACAAATCTATTAAAAAAAGCAGTTTCAAAAAAAAAAAATTTTATAAGAAAAAGTTTTATAAAAAAAAAACTAAATAATACCTTTTGTAGGTGAAGATGCGTTTGCAAATAAAGATTTATTTATTCTTCCTGAAAGATATGATTGTCTTCCAGACAAAACAGCATTTTTAAATGCTAAAGCCATATTAAACGGATCTTTAGCTTTTGCGATTGCAGTATTAACTAAAACTCCATCACACCCTAATTCCATTGCAATTGTAGCATCTGACGCCTGACCTAAGCCCGCATCTATAATTACTGGCAATTTAGTCTGACTTCTTATAATTCTAATATTTGTTTTGTTCTGTATTCCCAATCCGGATCCTATTGGTGCTGCTAAAGGCATTATTGCACAAGCACCTACGTCTTCTAATTTTTTAGCCATTAATGGATCATCTGTACAATAAACCATTACTTTAAATCCTTCTTTGCATAAAATTTCTGTTGATTTCAATGTTTCAATCATGTCTGGAAATAAAGTTTTTTTATCACCAAGAACTTCTAGTTTTACCAATTTCCATCCACCTATTTCTCTTGCAAGTCTCAGCGTTCTTAAAGCTTCTTTTGAGTTAAAACATCCTGCTGTATTTGGCAAGTATGTTATTTTTTTTGGATCTATATAATCCATTAACAATGGTTTTTTCTTATCTATTATATTCACTCTTCTGACTGCTACAGTTACAATATCTGCTCCAGAATTCTTTATTGCTTTAGCACATTCTGACATACTTTTGTATTTCCCAGTACCAACAATTAACCTTGAGTTAAATTTTTTTTTAGCAACTATAAAAGTATCATTTTTCAATATTAACCCCCACCAATAAAATGAACAATTTCAATTTTATCATTATTTTTTAATTTAATTTTACTTAAGGTATTTTTATCCACTATTTCTTTATTTAATTCAATTGCTACTTTTTTTAATGGAATTTTTAATTTCTTAATATAGTTTGATAAAGTTAAATCTTCATCAATTCTTGATATTTTGCCATTTAATTTAATTTTTATTTTGTTTATTTTTTTCATACTATATAAGTATTTAATGAGTAATAAGGTTATTATAATTAATGGTCCAAATCTTAATCTATTAGGACAAAGAGAACAATCACAATATGGCTCAATATCTTTTGAACAGTTAAAAAAAAACTGTTTGGAAAAAGCAAATGAGTTAGAAGTTGAATTAGAATTTACTCAATCAAATATTGAAGGTGAGATTGTAAATTTTATTCAAGAAGCAAAAAAAAAAAATGATGGAATCATTATTAATGCGGCAGGCTTCACTCACACTTCTGTGGCTATTAGGGATGCACTAGATATATTTAAAAAGCCTATAATTGAGTTACACATATCAAATATTTATAAAAGAGAAGAATTCAGACAAAAATCATTAATAAGCGATATAGCAAATGGGGGTATTTTTGGTTTGGGTGATAATGGTTATATTTTAGCCATAATTGCAATGCAAAAGATATTAAAAAATGAAAATTGATAAAAATATAATAAAAGAATTAACTGATTATCTAAATGAGTTTAATTTAACTGAAATTGAATACACTGACAAAGATACAAAAATAAAAGTTTCGAAATCTGTTTCATCTAACTCCAATCAAGTTTTAAATGTTCCTTCTTCGTCTCCAGCTATTAATGAAAATAAACCTAAATCAATTTCTGGGATTGAGGTTACATCTCCAATTATTGGTACTGCTTACCACGCTCCTGAGCCGGGTGCCAAAAAATTTTTAGAATTAGGTAAAAAGATAAAAAAAGGCGACACGATAATGATCGTCGAAGCCATGAAAACAATGAACCATGTTCCCTCAACGGCTGATGGAGTTGTTAAAAAAATTTGTGTAGAAGACGGACAACCTGTTGAGTTTGGTCAAACTATTGTTATCTTAAATTAATGTTCAAAAAAATATTAATTGCAAACCGTGGGGAAATTGCAGTTAGAGTTATCCGAGCCTGTAAAGAATGGGGAATAGCAACTGTTGCTGTTCATTCAGATGTCGACAGGGATAGTATGCATGTAAGGATGGCCGATGAAAGTATCTGTATTGGTTCCCATCAACCAGCAAATAGTTATTTAAATATACCAGCTTTAATGTCTGCTATTGATTTAACTAATGCGGAAGCTGTTCATCCTGGCTATGGCTTTTTATCTGAAAATGCAAACTTTGCAAAAATATTAGAAGAAAATAAAATTAAGTTTATTGGCGCTTCTTCAAAGCTAATAAAAATGATGGGTGATAAAATTCAAGCTAAAAAAATTGCTAAAGAACATGGTTTGCCAGTTATTGAAGGGTCAGAAAATGGCGTTACAGATATCAATGAAGCCAAAAAACTTTGCAGAAAAATAGGATTTCCAGTTTTAATTAAAGCTTCAGGTGGAGGTGGTGGTAAAGGCATGAAGATTGTGCATAAAGAGCAAGAATTTGAATTATTATTTTCTGCGGCAAAAACTGAAGCACAAAAATATTTTGGAAATGATGAGGTTTATATTGAAAAATTTTTTCAAAATCCAAGACATATAGAAGTTCAAATATTATCAGGTAAAAATAGAACTATTCATTTGCATGAAAGAGATTGCTCTGTTCAAAGAAGGCATCAAAAATTAATTGAAGAGTCACCTAGTCCAGTATTAACAGACGAGATTAGAAAAGATCTCTTCGATAGAACGGTCAATATGGTTAGTAAAATTGGGTATGAAGGTGCTGGAACAGTAGAGTTTATTTATGAGGCTGGAAAATTTTATTTTCTAGAAATGAATACTAGAATTCAGGTTGAGCACCCCGTAACAGAGATGGTAACTGGAATTGATATTATTAAAGAACAAATTTGGATTGCTTACACTGGTGAAACGGCTTTAAAACAAAGCGATATTTCTCCAAGGGGTCATGCAATAGAGTGTAGAATTAATGCGGAAGATGCAAGCAAAAATTTTCAACCATCTCCAGGGACGATAGGAATGTGTCATCAGCCATCTGGTTTTAGAACAAGGGTGGATGGTTCAATATTCCAGGGTTATAAAGTTACCCCTTATTACGACAGTATGATTTGTAAATTAATAGTACAAGGAAGAAACAGAACAGAAGCAATTCAAAGAATGAACCGATCATTAGATGAATTTATTATTGACGGCATTACCACAACTATACCTTTACATAAAAAACTATTAAGTCATAAAAAGTTTATTAATTCTGATTTTAATGTTAGTTGGCTAGATAAAGAAAAAATTATTTAATAACACTTAATAAGCCAAATATCATAGACTGGATGATCAAAAGGCTTTATTGTTGGGCTAGATGAAAAGGTCCAACTATTAAAGATAAACACCTCATCATTATTTTGATTTGTTAGATCTTTTACTTGAAGGTATGCTGTAATCTCAGGATTGTCGTCAAATTCTGAATTTTTACATTTTAAAGACTTAATTAAGATATTTTTAAATTTTTTTTCTTTTCCAATTTCAATTTTTAATAACGTGTTTTTAGAGCTAACTTTATCTAAAATCTTGATTTCAATAAATTTCCCCATATGAGCTTCTGAACTTTCTAAAGATTTTGCACTAAAAAAACTTAATAAAAGAACAATAATTAATAAATTAACTTTTCCAGCTTTTATATTTTTTATCAATTTCATTATTATTTTTATTTGGATGATGAGAGTTTTCAGATCCAGTTTGATTAGATTGATGTGGTTTTTGCCAATTATATTTTTTAATATCATGAGAATTTTCAATTTTATTATTAGTGAAATGAATCCATGAATACCATTCATTTGGGATTTTTGAGGCATCAACCTCATCTTTATAAATTACCCATCTTTTACCATTCTTATTTTGGTAATACTTATTCCCAAAGTCGTCTTCACCAATTAATTTTCCAAAAAATAATGTTTGAAGTTTTGTGCCAAGAGTCTCCTGATTCCACCATGTGAAAATTTGTTTAATAAATGTCAACATATAATTTTTACTACTTCTTCAATTCAAAATTGTATAAAATAAATTAGACTAAACTATGAATATGTATATAAATTAATTATCTCAAGATTCAAAATAAATTTTAATTAAAGGAAAAATGGCCAAATTTTTAGTAGAAACTTATTATACTTGCAGCTTTAAGGTTGATCACTATTTAGACGATGTTAATGAGACTGAACTTGCAAATTTAGAAAAGCGTGACGACGGTAAATTTGAGGTCTTAGATGTAAAGCTAGACACAAGAAAGACCAAAAGCTTAGATCCTAATAATAAGTCAACTGAAACTAATAAATTAGACATTATATCAGAACAAACTCAACCTAAGGTTATTTCAAAAGAAAATAACACTTCCTTTGTTAAAAAAATTAACGAAGGTGTGGGTAAAAGATTTAGTATGCCCGATAGAAGAAAAGGATACATACAAAAAGCTACAATTGGGGATCATAAGGTTTATTTGCATACAGGTGAATATGAAGATGGAAAAATAGGAGAAATTTTTATTGATACAAGTAAAGAAGGTGAATTAGTAAAAGCTTTGATGAATAATTTTGCAATAGCAATATCTCTAGGCCTCCAATATGGCGTTCCACTAGATGAATTTATTAGTGCATATGTTGATACTAAATTTGAGCCATCTGGTAAAGTTCATGGCAATGACAGAATAATGAGCGCCTCTTCAATATTAGACTATATTTTTAGAGAACTAGCTATTTCTTATCAAAATAGAGAAGATTTAGCACACACTCCTGCCATTGGTGGAAATGATAGATCTATGCCTGAGGAAGAAAACTCAGAGGATCAAAATCAAATTTTAAAAATAGTTAAAGATATTACTAGCAAGGGATTTGTAAGAAATAATTATAAAAAGAACCTGATAGATCTTTCTGATATAAAAATTAACCTAAAAGGGAAAAAATAAATTTATTTTTTTTTTTGTAGTGATAAGCCAAGCTCTTTAAGTTGCTCCTCAGATACATCAGATGGTGCATTCATCATTAAGTCTTGAGCATTTTGGTTCATAGGAAACATAGTTACTTCCCTTATATTTTTTTCATTAGCCAATAACATTATAATCCTATCAATACCAGGTGCTATCCCGCCATGTGGAGGAGCTCCATAGCTCAAAGCATTAATCATACCACTGAACTTTTCATCAACTTTATCCTTATTATACCCTGCTATTTGAAAAAGTTTATACATTAGCTCAGGTATATGGTTTCTGATTGCTCCAGATGATAACTCAATACCGTTACATACAATATCATACTGAAAAGCTTTTATATCTAATGGTTTATCAAAATCAATACTCTTTAAATCTCCCTGAGGCATCGAAAAAGGGTTGTGACTAAATTTAACTTTATTTGTAACTTCATCTAATTCAAACATTGGATAATCAACTACCCAGCAAAATGCAAATTTGCTAGTATCTATTAAATTTAAATCTATAGCGATCTTATCTCTGGCTTGTGAGGTTATTTTTTCAACTTCATTTTTTTTTCCACAGGCGAAAAATATACTATCACCGACATCAGCTGAAGTAATTTTCATTATCTCCTTCAAAGCCTCTTCTTTAAAAAATTTGCCCACAGGTCCTTTAGCAGAAATATTTTTTTCTTTTTCTATTGTAAAATATGCTAAACCCGATGCACCCTGCTCTTTTGCCCACTTGTCTATACTATCAAAAAAACTTCTTGGCTTATCTTTGGTCTTTTTTGTCACAATACATCTTACTTTAGATCCTGCCTTTACTAATTTCTTAAAGATATCAAAAGTAACATCATCACGTGTAAAAATATTTGTTAAATCATGAATTAATAATGGATTTCTTAAATCTGGTTTATCTGAACCATATTTAAGCATTGCTTCATTATATGGAATTCTTGGAAATTTTTCATATAATAATTTTTTAGAAGAAAATTCTTTAAAAACATTTACTAATAACTTTTCAACTATTTGAAATATATCTTCTTGCTCTACAAATGACATTTCTAAGTCTAATTGATAGAATTCACCTGGGCTTCTATCAGCTCTTGCGTCTTCATCTCTAAAGCATGGAGCAATTTGAAAATATTTATCAAATCCAGAAACCATAATTAATTGCTTAAATTGTTGTGGAGCTTGAGGAAGTGCATAAAATTTACCTGGGTTTAATCTGCTGGGTACCAAAAAATCTCTAGCTCCCTCAGGACTTGAAGAAGTTAAAATTGGAGTTTGAAATTCTAAAAAATTTAATTTTGACATTTCGTTTCGAATAAAAGAAATGACTTTTGATCTTAGAATAATATTTTCATGAATTTTTTTTCTCCTCAAGTCTAAAAATCTATACTTAAGTCTAATTTCTTCAGCATATTCCTGATCTGTAAAAACTGGCATTGGAAGCTCTTTACAAGTACCAAGTAATTCAAAAGAATTAATGTTTACCTCGATACCACCAGTTTTAAGTTCTGAATTTACTGTATCTTCACTTCTTTCAACAACATTGCCAATTATCTTAACAACGCTCTCTAATTGAAGTTTTTCTAATTCTTTAAAATTAGAATTATTTTTATCTATTATACATTGTGTAACACCATAATTATCTCTTAAATCAATAAATAAAAGATTTCCATGATCTCGTTTTTTATTTATCCATCCAGATAGAATAATTTCTTGTCCTTTATTATCCTTAGATAATTCTGAACAATTATGAGTTCTGTACTTATTCAAATTATACCTTCAATACTTCATTAATAATCTTAAAATCAATTGATTTTTTTTTTTTTAAACTTATCTCGTCAATTTTATATATGAATTCAAATATTTTGTCATATGATCTGTCAACTCTTTTAATTATAAAATCATTCAACTTTTTATCAATAACAACTTGTCTATCAGAAAAATTTTTTAATATTATAGCAAACATTAGTTCGTCATCAGGTTTTTCAATTTTTGCAACCAAACAATTTTTCATTCTAGACCTTAAATCAGGCAACTGAAAACTAATTTCATTAACTGGAATTACTGAATTTAAAATCAAGTATTTGTTATCCTGGTCAATTATATTGAATAAGCTATAAACAATTTTTTCATCTATATTTTTGCTGAAGTTATCTAAAATAATATTTTCGTAAATTTTAATTTTTTTTAAATCTGTATTAGTAAAAGATTTAGCATCTATCTTTAATCCTTTGAATTTTTTAAGAAATATATTAGTTAAATGAGTTTTTCCTGAAAATTTTTCTCCAGAAATATTTAAAAAATTTTTTTCCCATTTTGGCCAAGTGGTAATTAAATTAAAAGCATAGTAATTACTATTACTTACATAAAAATCATCGTCTTTAAAATTTTGCTTGTATTCAAAATTTAGTAATAATTGATTTAAATCTTTCATTCAACTTGCCATATTTGATTTTTTGAGATAATTATAATATTATTTTCTTTTAAATCATCGATAAATTTTTTTGGTGATCCATTATAAATTATCTTAAAATAAGTTTTTTGATTATCAAATTTTACTATATCAAAATAAGAAACTAAATCTATTTTACTTAAAGTTTTTTCAAAAATTTGAATTTTTTTATTTTGTTTTGAATTTATAGAAACAGTTAATGGTAGTTTTATAGAGGTGTTAATTTGATTAATCTTCTTCCAGTAATTTTCATAAACAGTTTTTAACTGATTAATAACTTCATTAATATTTTTACTGTTAGTTAAATCAATATTTTCAAATTTTTGATTATGTATTACAAGAGATTGATTTAATTTTATTTTAGAGAGAATTTTATAATTATTATTATCTTTATATATAATTGTAACAATATAGTCTTTTAGGTCATACCTATTAATAATTTCTTTAAAATCATACTCTTCTATTGAATTGCTATTCTGATTTATAAGCTCAACATCTTCTAAATCTTCGCTGGGTAGTAAATGATTTATTAAAAAAAAATTTTTATGTTCAGTATTCCAATTTTTGTAAAAAATATTATTTGTAAATAAAAATATCTTATTTAATTGCAAATCTACCAAAACAGGAATTGTTAATATATTTTTTTTAATTGGTATTGATGGGAAAATATTATTTTGTTCAAAGAAAATTAGAGTATCTTTTTTATTAAAATTTACATCTAGTGTTGTAAAATATTCATCATTTATAAATCTTTCATCTCTAACTATAAAAGAGTCAATGAGCGCCTTGATTTCTTTTAGTGACGTTTTATTTAATTTTTTAGTCTGGTCTGAAGTTGTAACCATGGAGACCAGCCGATTAAATCCAATTTCAAAGCCTTTATCAATAACTTTTTCTTTATTGAAGTTTAGATCAAATGGTTCTGAAATCTCTAGATCTGTTATTTTAAACGAATTTGCATTTGAGGGTATAAAGAAAAGTATATTTATAAATAGAATCGACGAAAAAAAAATTATATACATTCTATTCATTTTAATTAATTTTTTTTTAATTTGCATAATTTATACTAATGAAAAAACATAAATTTACATACGAAAAAAGTGGTGTTAACATTGATGCAGCAGATAATTTTATTAGATTTATTTCTCGTATATCATCAAAAAATAAAGGCAAAAAAAAGTTTAATAACATTGGTGGTTTTGGATCAGTAACAAGTATACCAAAAAATTTAAAAAGACCTAAAATTGTAGCTTGCACTGACGGTGTTGGCACTAAAGTGGAAATAGCAAATACTCTTAACAAGTATGATACTATTGGTATTGATTTAGTGGCAATGAGTGTAAACGATTTAATTGTCCAAGGAGCAAGACCTTTGCTATTCTTGGATTATATTTCAATTAATAAAATTGACTTAAAAAAACTTAAATCAATCATTAAGGGAATATTAGAAGGCTGTAAAATTTCAAACTGTGAGTTAGTTGGTGGAGAAACCGCAGAGATGCCAGGAACTTATGAAAAAGGTAAATTTGATATAGCGGGCTTTGCAGTAGGTGTTGTTGACGAAAAAAAAGTCTTAGAAAAAAAAAATATAAAAAAAAATGACTTAGTTTTAGCAATACCCTCAAGCGGCATTCATTCTAATGGATACTCTCTTGTAAGATATGTTCTAAAAAAAAGAAAAATTAATTTAAAAAATGATCAATTTCTTAAAAAAGAATTATTAAGACCTACAAAGATTTATGTAAAAGAAGTTATGAAACTAATTAATAATAATCTTTTACATGGTTGTGCAAATATAACAGGTGGTGGGCTTGCAGATAACATAAAAAGAATCATTCCACAGGGATTAGTTGCTAATATCGACTTAAATAAAATTAAAACAAAAAAAATTTTTAAATGGTTAAGCATAAATAATATTGAAGATCACGAAATGCTAAGAACATTTAATTGTGGCGTGGGTTTTTGTCTAATAATTAATCCTAAAAATCTTAATAAGGTTAAAAAGTTTTTCACCAAGGAATATCAGCCTTATGTTATAGGAAAAGTGGAATCTGGAAAAAATAAAATTAAACTTAATGGAAAAATTGACTGGTCCTAAAAAGATAAGAACTGCTGTTTTTATTTCAGGAGCAGGTAGTAATTTAAAAAATTTAATAAAATTTTCAAAAATAAAAAAAAATCCTATTTCAATAGATCTGGTTATTTCAAATATAAGTAAGGCTAAAGGATTAAAATATGCTGATCAATCCAGTATTGATAAAAAAATATTTAATTTTGAAAATTTTAAAGATACAGAAAAAAAAATATTAATATTGCTAAAAAAAAAAAAAATAAAGTTTATTTGCTTGGCGGGTTTTATGAAAATTCTATCTAATGATTTCATAAAAATATTTAATGGAAAAATAATTAATATTCATCCCTCTCTACTTCCAAAGTATAAAGGGCTAAATACACATGAGAGAGCTATTAAAAATAAAGATAAATTTACTGGGTGCACAGTTCACCATGTAACCGCAAGACTAGATTCTGGAAAGGTAATTTTACAAAAAAAAATTAAGATAGGTGCCAAAGACAACGCGAACTCTTTAGCAAAAAAAGTTCTTAAACTAGAACATAAATTATATCCTGCTGCGATTATGAAAATTTTTTATTAGTCTTTAAAAAAAAATCAATTTCTATTTTAGCGTTTTCAACGCTATCAGAACCATGAACAGAATTTTTATCAATAGAAATGCCATACTTTTTTCTTATAGTTCCTTCAGCAGCATCCTCTGGCTTAGTTGCACCCATTAATTCTCTATTTCCTAATACTGCATTTTCTTTTTCTAATACCATTACAACTATTGGTCCTGATGATAAATATGTACATAAATCATTGTAAAAAGGCTTTGTTTCATGAACTTTATAAAATTGCTCTGCTTCTGATTTTGCTATTTGAATTTTTTTATCTTTAACAATATTAAAACCTTTATTTTTAAACATATCTTTTATCTCATTGTCTAAGTTTCTCTCTACAGCATCTGGTTTAATAATTGATAGTGTTTGTTCTATATTACTCATAATCATCCTCTATTAGTTTGTTTAATAATCTTATTCCATAGCCAGTTGCTCCACCTGAATTTAAAGCTCCACCATATTTTGAAAAAGCCATACCAGCTATATCTAAGTGAGCCCAGGACGTTTTATTTAGAATAAATCTTTGTAAAAATTGTGCAGCGGTTGTTGATCCTGCTCCACCTACATAATTTATATTTTGCATGTCAGCATTTTTTGAATTTATGAGTTTATCATAGTTTTTATGCAGCGGCATTCTCCACAATTTCTCACCAACTTTTTCACCAGCTGTTAATAATTGTTTTGATAGCTTGTCATCATTTGAAAACAATCCAGCATACTCAGAACCTAATGAAACTATGATTGCACCTGTTAAAGTTGCTAAATCAATCATAAATTTAGGTTTAAATTTTTTTTCAGTAAAAGTTAATGCGTCAGCCAAAACTAATCTACCTTCTGCATCTGTATTTAAAACCTCTATTGTTTTACCACTATAAGATTTAACAATATCTCCAGGTCTTTGAGCATTTCCACTCACCATATTTTCTACAAGCCCCACAACACCAACAGCATTAATTTTAGCTTTTCTCATAGCAAGGTTTATCATTAGACCAACAACTGTAGCTGAACCTGCCATATCATAGGTCATGTCTTCCATAAATTTTGCTGGTTTTAATGAGTAACCACCAGTATCAAAACAAACTCCCTTTCCAACAAACGCTAAAGGATTTGAATTATTTTTTGCTCCATTCCATTCCATTGTTACAAGGTATGACCCCCTAATACTTCCTTGACCCACGCCAAGTAAAGCATTCATACCTAATTTTTTTAGTTTTTTGTCGTCGTATATATTTATTTTTAAACCATATTTTTTTAGAGAGCTTAATCTTTTTGCATACTCGTCTGGATGTAAAATATTTCCTGGCTCAGAGACTAAATCTCTTGCATAAAAAGATCCTTCTTCAAGGGCTTTAAACTTTAATTCATTTGTAACCGTTAATTTACTTTTTTTGCCAATTATATTTACTAAAAATAATTTTTTTTCTTTTTTAGATTTATAGATGTTAAATTCATAAGATTTTAATTTTAAGCCGTGCAAAAAATAACCTATAAAATCTTCTATTTTACTTTTTATGCTATCAGCATTTATTGTAAACTCACCCTTATTTCGATAATTAATATAAGAATAGAATTCTGCTCCTAAGTTTTCTACATCGGTAGTTTCTAGGTTCTTTTTAATAGATATTAAAATTATTTTTTTTTTAGAATTTACCTCAAAAACTAATAGGTTTTTTTTTAAGTCGCATGTTTTTAATAGGTCGCTTATGTACGAAAATTCAGTATTTAAAATATGTTTTTTTAAACTGCTAATATTGAAATTTTCCTCAACAAACAGGACGAGATTAGCTGAAGATTTGTTTAATTTACTATTTTGATAGAGAACTTGAACAGTCATAAATTTATAATATATACTTATAGTTGAATGTTATATAAATTAAAAAAATACAATTTCAATGAAAAAATTGATTTTTAGAAATTTCTTTAAAGATGTAACATTATTTTTTATAGTTGCCTCTATATCTTTAACACTTATTGTCTGGGTTATTCAAGCTGTAAACTACCTTGATTTTATTTCTGAGGATGGACATGGACTTAAAGTTTATTTTTTTTATACAATTTTAAGTCTTCCAAAAATTTTTTACAGGATGCTTCCATTTATTTTTTTTATTTCAATTTTTTTTGTAATAATAAAATATGAATCAAAAAATGAATTAATAATTTTTTGGAATAATGGAATTACTAAGATTCATTTTATAAACAATCTGATTGGTTATTCTTTGATAATAATTTTTTTGCAGTTACTTCTTGGTGCATATCTTGTTCCTAAAACTCAAAGTATGGCTAGAAATTTTATAAAAAAATCTAGTATTGATTATTTTCCATCATTAATAAAAGAAAAATCTTTTATTGATACTGTTTCAAATTTAACTATTTTTGTAGAAGAAAAAGATAGCCAAAACAATTTAACAAATATTTTTCTAAAAGAAAAAACAAAAAAAAATAAATTTCAGATTATTTATGCTAAAAAGGGTTCGATCAGTAAAGTGGAT
>Ga0115000_10002341_pt1 | contig 16418 bp, 12 predicted proteins | sample ArcticOcean_MG_C_6_FD_89690 | JGI IMG/M metagenome (GOLD analysis project Ga0115000, IMG submission 89690) | Marine microbial communities from western Arctic Ocean - ArcticOcean_MG_CB8_128 | ecosystem: Environmental > Aquatic > Marine > Oceanic | place: Arctic Ocean: Canada Basin | collected...
ACATCCTGGGGCTGGAGAAGGTCCCAAGGGTTGGGCTGTTCGCCCATTAAAGTGGCACGCGAGCTGGGTTCAGAACGTCGTGAGACAGTTCGGTCTCTATCTGTAGTGGGCGTTAGAAATTTGAGTGGATCTGTCTTTAGTACGAGAGGACCGAGATGGACTGACCTCTAGTGTACCGGTTGTTCCGCCAGGAGCATTGCCGGGTAGCTACGTCGGGAAAGGATAAGCACTGAAAGCATATAAGTGCGAAACCTACCACAAGATGAGATTTCTTTTAAGGGTCGTAGGAGACGACTACGTTGATAGGTCACAGGTGTAAAGGCAGTAATGTCATAGCCGAGTGATACTAATTACCCGTAAGCCTATCGTCAGACTTTTTCTTTAAAATTTAATTTAAAACCTTGTATTCTTTAATTTGTATTTTTTCAATATGTTAACTTATTATAGGGACGCAAGTCTCTGAAAATTAAGGTGGTTATAGCAATGGGGCTCACCTCTTCCCTTTCCGAACAGAGAAGTTAAGTCCATTAGCGCAGATGGTACTGCCATTTGGTGGGAGAGTATGTCGCCGCCTTCTTCAAAACCCTTCACTTTTAGTGGAGGGTTTTTTTAATATTCTATTAAGTCCCCAGACATATTCTTTTTTGGTAAAATTGATGAGCCCATTAAGAATTCATCTATCTGATGAGCCGCTTCTCTACCTTCCGAAATTGCCCATACAATTAGTGACTGTCCTCTTCTACAGTCTCCTGCAACAAAAATATTTTTCTTATTTGTTTGATATTCACTTAAGCCTTTAATGTTTCCTTTTTCATCAAAAATTAAATCAAATTGTTGAGGAAGAGATTTTTCTGGACCATTAAAACCTAATGCTAATAATGCTAATTCACAAGGCCATGTCTTTTCTGAACTTTTCTTTTCTATTAGTTTTGGTCTTTGATTAGGTTTCTTTTCCCATTTAACTTCAATAGTTCTTAATGCGGTTAATTTGCCATTTTCATCACCTAAAAACTCTTTTGTTAAAATACTCCACTCTCTATGACTTCCCTCTTCATGGGAAGAGGATGTTTTTAATTTAAATGGCCAATATGGCCATGGATTTTCGTCAGACCTATGATCTAATGGCTTAGGCATTATTTCAAAATTAGTTACACTTTTGGCTCCTTGACGATTAGAAGTGCCAATACAGTCTGAACCTGTATCTCCTCCTCCAATAACTACAACATTTAGATCTTTTGCGAGATAATTTTTATCACGTTTAATTTGTCCGTCAACTGTTTTATTATTATGAGGTAGAAAGTCCATAGCTTGGACTACTCCTATTAAATTTGAACCTGGAATAGGAAGATCTCTTTTAATAGATGCTCCTATTGCTATTAATATAGCATCAAAATTACTTTCTAATTCGTTTGAATTAATATCTCTACCTATTTCAATATTACATTCAAATTGTATCCCTTCATCTATTAATAATTTGATTCTTCTATCAATAATTTTTTTTTCCATTTTAAAGTCTGGAATTCCGTAGCGTAGAAGCCCACCAACTTTATTTTCACGTTCGTATACTGTAACATTATGTCCAGCTCGATTTAGTTGTTGTGCAGCTGCTAGTCCTGCTGGTCCTGAACCAATGATTGCAATTGTTTTATTGGTTCGTTTTTTTGGAGGGTTTGCAGTTATCCAACCTTCCATAAACCCTCTTTCAACAATATATTTTTCTATTAACTCAATTGATACTGGAGGTTTAACTATACCTAACACACACGCTTCTTCACATGGCGCAGGGCATAGTCTCCCGGTAAACTCAGGAAAGTTGTTAGTGCTATGAAGAATATTTAAGGCCAGCTCCCACTCATTTTCATATACAGCATCATTAAAATCGGGTATCATATTTCCTAAAGGGCATCCACTGTGACAGAAGGGGACCCCACAATCCATACAACGAGCTCCTTGTTCTTGTAATTTTTTTTCTTCTGGAGCTGCTGTAAATTCTTTATAATTTTTAACTCTTTTATCGGGAGCGATTACAGACTCTTTAAGTCTATTAAATTCAATAAAACCTCTTGTTTTTCCCATTAACTATATAGTTTTTTCAGTTTCATTATTTGATATCAATTTTAATGCACGTTTGTAGTCTGTAGGCATAACTTTAATAAAATTATGTTTTGATTTTGACCAGTTTTTTAGAATATAGTTAGCCTTTGGACTTTTAGTATACTTTAAATGATTTTTTAATAGAGCCTTAAGTTCATTTGTGTCATCTTCAAGTAAATCTTCTAATTCTATCATTTCCAAATTGAACTTTTTCACATCAAAAATATTATCTTCATTATATATATAAGCAATTCCTCCACTCATTCCTGCTGCGAAATTTCGTCCAAAATCTCCTAATATCACTGCAATACCACCTGTCATATATTCACAGCCATGATCTCCAATTCCCTCTACAATAGCTTTTGCTCCTGAATTTCTAACACAAAAACGCTCTCCTGCAATTCCATTTATATAAGCCTCTCCTTTTGTAGCTCCATATAGAGACACATTTCCTACGATTACATTTTCATGGGGAATAAATGTTGCTTCTTCAGGAACTTTAGCAACTAGTGTGGCGCCAGACAGGCCTTTTCCAAAGTAGTCATTCGCAGTCCCAATTATCTTCATAAAAAGACCTGAGACAGAAAATGCGCCAAAACTTTGACCAGCTGTACCGTTGAAAATAATTTTTAAAATATTTTTTGGAAGTCCTTCTGCACCATAAAGTTTTGAAATTTCATTACTTAATATAGTTCCTACTGTTCGGTCAGTATTTTTAATTTGGAATTTTAAATTTTGATTATGTTTTTTTGTTAGTGCAGGTTGAGCTTGATCTATAATTTTAAAATCTAAAACATTTTCTAGTTTATGATCTTGCGGAATCATATTTCTCTCTCTATATCCAGATGGAACATTAGGTTTGTGTAAAATTTTAGAAAGATCAATACCTTTAGCTTTAAAATGATTAACAGCTTTCTTCATATTAAGCTTTTGAGATTGCCCAACCATATCATCTATTGTTCTATAACCTAATTCTGACATAATCTCTCTCAATTCTTCTGCTACATAGTGCATGTAGTTGATTACATGTTCTGGCTTACCCTTGAAGTTTTTTCTTAATTCAGGATCTTGAGTTGCAATTCCAACTGGGCAGGTGTTTAGATGACAAGCACGCATCATTATACAACCTGAAGCAATCAGCGGTGCTGTTGAAAATCCAAATTCTTCAGCACCTAATAAGCATGCAATAGCAACATCCCTTCCTGTTTTCATTTGACCATCGCATTCAAGAACTATTCTGCTTCTTAAATCATTCATCACTAAGGTTTGTTGAGTTTCAGCAATTCCAAGTTCCCATGGAAGGCCAGCGTGTTTTAAAGAGGTGAGAGGTGAAGCACCTGTGCCTCCATCAAAACCTGAAATTAGTATTACATCTGCTTTAGCTTTTGCAACTCCTGCAGCAATAGTTCCAACTCCAACTTCAGAAACTAACTTTACATTAATTCTAGCTAAACGATTTGCATTTTTTAAATCATATATGAGTTGTGAAAGGTCTTCAATAGAATATATGTCGTGATGCGGAGGAGGAGAAATTAATCCCACATAAGGTGTTGAGTTTCTAACGGACGCTATATAAGGATTTACTTTAGATCCCGGTAGTTGACCCCCTTCTCCAGGCTTCGCACCTTGAGCCATTTTTATTTGAATTTCTTGAGCTGAACTTAAAAAATGACTAGAAACACCAAATCTACCAGAAGCAACTTGTTTTATTGCAGAATTTCTAAGATTTCCATTCTTGTCAGGTGTAAATCTTTTTGTATCTTCTCCCCCTTCTCCAGAGTTACTTTTTCCTCCGATTTTATTCATTGCAATAGCTAAATTTTCATGGGCTTCCTGACTTATTGAGCCAAGTGACATTGCACCAGTTTTGAATCGTTTCACTATTTCTGTCCAAGGCTCAACTTGATCAATCGGTATTGGATCAAAACTTGAAAACTCAAATAAACCTCTTAGAGTCATTAACCTTTCATTTTGATCATTAATCATTTTTGAGAAAGCTTTATAGCTTTTCGGATTTTCTTGCCTAACTGCTTTTTGTAAACTGGCAATAGTTAAAGGATTTACTGAATGTGCTTCCCCGTCTCTTCTCCACCTGTAATCTCCACCAATTTCTAGAGAAAGACCAGATTTTGAATCATGGCTATATGCGTTTTTATGTCTAGAATTTATTTCTTTTTCTATTTCGTATAATCCTATTCCCTCAATTCTAGTTGCAGTATTACAAAAAAATCTGTTTATAAATTTTTCAGATAAACCCAGTGCCTCGAAAATTTGAGCACCTCTATAGGAATGGAGTGTAGAGATGCCAATTTTATTCATTATTTTAACAATTCCTTTAGCAATCGCTTTATTAAAATTAATTATAGCTTTATTAGGTTTGATATTGATAATTCCTTTGGATGCTTGAGTAATAATTATTTCATTTACCATAAAAGGATTTATTGCACTAGCTCCATATCCAAATAATAATGCAAAATGATGAGGTTCTCTTGGCTCTGCTGATTCAATAATTATACCAAATTTAGATCGTTTTTTAAGTCTTTTCAGAGCGTTGTGCACGTGAGCTGTTGCAAGTAATATAGGTATTGGAGCTAATGATCTTGACACTCCTCGGTCAGATAGAATAATAATATTTACTCCGTTATCCAATTCAATTTCTATGGATTTGACTATTTTATTCAAAGTATCCTCTAAACCATTTAATCCAGAATTAATATTATATAGTATAGAAACTGTTAGACTTTTAAAATGATCATTTTTAATAAATTTAATTTTATCTAAATCTTCATTAGAAATAATAGGGTTTTGAATGCTAAGTTTTTTTGAATGATTAGATGCTATTTTAAATAAGTTGAATTCATTTCCAATTGTTAAGCTTGTATCAGTAACTATTTCCTCTCTTATTCCGTCTAAAGGAGGATTAGTAACCTGAGCAAATAGCTGCTTGAAGTAGTTGAAAAGTAATTGAGGTTTATTGGAAAGGACAGCTAATGGAGTGTCAGTTCCCATCGAGCCTATAGCTTCTTTAGCTAATTTACTCATTGGTATTATTATAGTCTTGAGGTCTTCATGAGTATATCCAAACATTCTCATTCTAGTTTCAAAATCTTCATTTTCACTAGGAGTTACATTGCCTGTATATGGAATATTTTTTAAGGTTAGAAGGTTTTTATCTAACCATTTTTTATATGGATATTTTTTTGATATTTCTGTTTTTATTTCCTCATCTTCAATTATACGACCCTCGTCCATGTCTACAAGAAACATTTTTCCTGGCTCTAGCCTCCCATGGCGCTCAATGTTTTTTGGAGCAATATCAAGAACTCCAGTTTCAGAAGACATAACTACATAACCATCTTTGGTTACAGAATACCTAGAAGGTCTTAATCCATTTCTATCCAATACAGCTCCAATGTATTTTCCGTCTGTGAAGGGAATAGAAGCAGGACCATCCCACGGCTCCATTATACATGAATTATACTTGTAGAAAGCTTTTTTGTCTTCACTCATAGACAAATGTTTCTCCCAAGCCTCAGGAACAAGCATCATCATGACCTCAGGTAGTGTCCTGCCGGTTGCAAGTAAAAGTTCTACAACCATATCCATTGAAGCTGAATCAGATTTTCCAGGTAAAATAATTGGTATTATTTCTTTTATATCAGGACCAAAAAAAGGACTTTCAAGGAGCTCTTCTCTAGTTTGCATTCTACTAAGATTTCCTTTAAATGTGTTTATTTCTCCATTATGACACATATAGCGAAATGGTTGAGCTAAATCCCAAGTAGGAAAAGTGTTTGTTGAGAATCTTTGATGAACTAATGCTAATCTAGTTATAACACTTGGTTCTGATAAATCCGGATAATAGTCTTTAATATCTTCAGGAATCAACAACCCTTTATAAATCAAAGTGTTTATTGATAAACTTGATAAATAAAAATATTGGGCCTGTGAAAGTTTCGAACTTGATATAGTGTGTTCTGAGGCTTTTCTAGCTATAAATAGTTTTATATTAAATTCATGTTCTGTAATCTCTAATTCATTTTTACCAATAAAAATTTGCATCACATATGGCTCGGTTTGAGCAGCAATTTTGCCAACTACATTTCTATTGACAGGAACTTTTCGCCAACCTATAACACTTAATTGCTGTTTTAGAATTTCTGATTCCAAGACACCAATACAATAGGTTCTTTGGTTTTCCTTTTGAGGTAAAAAAACCATACCAACTGCGTATTCCCTTACATTTGGTAATGTAAAATTACATTTGGTATTAAAAAAATCATGAGGAATTTCAATTAATATTCCAGCTCCATCTCCAGTTTTACCATCAGAACTAACTGCGCCTCTATGTTCTAACTTACAAAGAATATCTATAGCTTTATGAATTATATCATTTGTCTTTTTTCCTTGAAGGCTACAAATGAATCCTGCACCACAATTATCATGCTCGAACTCAGGACTATAAAGTCCCTGTTTTTTTGGTAACATACATTTGTTTGGTTTTAGCCTAAATTAATATTTTAGCAATCCTAAACTATAATAAAACACTGATCAATGAGAGATAATAGTAATAATCAAAATTTTTTCTATTATTAATGGTAATTTATTATTATTACACTCTTATTTTTGTAGAGTTGATAATTTAATGATAAAGAAAAAAAACAGATTTAGAGTTTTGGGTGTAATGTCAGGAACGTCCCTAGACGGAGTTGACCTTGCTTTAATTGACTTTAGTATTAAGTCTTGGAAATTTAAATTATTGAAAACAGTGACTATGCCTTATCCGGAAAAGTGGTTTAAAGCTCTTACGAAAATTTATAATCAAGACATTAAAAAAATTCGCGAGATTGATAATTCTTATACTATTTTTTTAGGTAAAACAATAAAAGATTTTATTAATGATAATCAGTTTAAGGATATCGATTTTGTTAGTTCCCATGGACATACTGCTAAGCATATTCCCTCCGATGGAATATCGTATCAATTAGGAAATCTCTCATCAATAAATAGTCAATACAATTTGACTACTATTTGTGACTTTCGAAAACAAGATGTTAAATTGGGCGGGCAAGGAGCTCCGCTGGTCCCAATAGGAGATAAAATCCTTTTTTCAGATTATACTGCTTGTTTAAATTTAGGAGGTTTTGCTAATATTTCCAAACAGGTTAAGCATGAGAGAATTGCCTATGATATTTGTTCTGTTAATTTGGTATTCAATTATTTGGCTCAAAAAAAATCCATGCTTTATGATATTAATGGTGAATTAGCTAGATCAGGAAATTTACTAACAAGTTTATTCGATAAACTTAATAAAATTGATTTTTATAATTTACCCTATCCAAAATCACTAGGAATAGAATGGAATGTGAAAGAGATCTATCCAATAATTGAAGAAGAGCTTAAAAGAAGTGATTTAGAAGATGTAATTCACACTTATTTAATGCATATAGTTTTAAAAATCACTGATTGTTTTCAAGATGATGACAAAGTGCTAGTCACTGGAGGTGGAGCTCTCAATAAATTTCTGATTGAAATTTTAAAGTCTAGAACTAAAGCAGATATAATACTTCCTTCAAGAGATTTAATAAACTATAAAGAGGCGTTAATTTTTGGACTACTAGGGTTGTTAAGGTTTTTAAATATAAATAATTGCTTGTCATCAGTAACAGGTGCTTCCAGAGATCATTGTTCAGGAAATATTTTTGATATGAAATAATAACTTTTTAGTTATATTTTATACATTCGTTATCATTCAAGTTTTAAACTCCTTCTATTTAGAATTAAAATTACACCTTAAATATGGAAATTATAATAATAAGTATTTTTGCTATAGGCTATCTAGCAATAACGCTGGAACATAATTTGAAAATTGACAAGTTGATACCTGCTCTTGCTATGATGGCGTTTCTCTGGGCAATTATAGCTCTTTGGCATCTTCCAGTTTTTGATGTAAATGCGACTTTAAAACAATTAGAGCCCTCTCACATTGACGAGGTGTTATTACATCATTTAGGTAAAACCGCTGAAATCATTGTTTTTCTTCTTGGAGCAATGACTATTGTTGAAATAATAGATTATTTCAATGGATTTTTTACAATCAAAACTTTTATTAAAACCAAAAGTAAAATCAAGCTTTTATGGATTTTTTCGGCTTTAGCTTTTATTTTATCTGCTATAATTGATAATCTAACAGCAACTATAGTTTTAATAACTATACTACAAAAAATTGTTCATGACCGTGACTCCAGACTTTGGTTTACAGGGCTAATAATTATTGCTGCTAACGCAGGAGGAGCATGGTCTCCTATTGGAGACGTCACAACTACAATGTTATGGATTGGAAATAAAGTGACTACTCTTAATTTGGTGGGATATTTATTAATTCCTTCTATTGTCTGCATATTAGTGCCTATTATAATAGCTTCATGGTTACCAGCATTTAAAGGAAAAATTTCAACTCATGATGATGAGGATGAAGTTAGCGCTCATCCAAAAGGAGCTATCATGTTATACTTAGGACTAATCGCAATAGTCTTTGTTCCAGTTTTCAAAACTGTAACACATTTACCTCCCTATGTGGGTATGATGCTTTCTCTGGCTATAGTTGCGACATTTGCAGAAATTTTTAGTAACGCAAAAATTAATATTAGCTCAATTGATGAAGAAAGTGATTCTCATTCAAGCCATAGTCCTGTTCATAGTTCTTTGTCAAAGATTGAATTGCCAAGCATCCTTTTTTTTCTAGGTATACTCTTGTCTGTTGCTGCCCTAGAATCATTAGGGATTTTATTTGAATTTGCAGAATCATTAAATACTTTGATTCCCAATACGGACATAGTAGTAATTCTTTTTGGTTTTGGATCGGCAGTTATAGATAATGTTCCCTTGGTTGCTGCTAGTATGGGAATGTTTTCTGAGCTAATAGACGATCCCTTATGGCATTTTATTGCCTTTTCTGCTGGGACAGGCGGTAGTATGTTGATAATTGGTTCTGCAGCTGGAGTAGTTGCTATGGGGATGGAAAAAATAGATTTTTTCTGGTATTTAAAAAATATTTCATGGTTGGCTTTGTTAGGTTTTTTATCTGGATCAGGTACTTTTATTTTATTGCGTAATTTTATAGCTTAAATAAAATTTTAAATCTTTTTTTTCGTTATCAACTATAATATCCTAAATCAATATGTTTCTTTATCAAGAACCCTCAACTTTACAAACAGAAAAAACAATTTCAGTAATTGAATTAATTGAAAATGGTGGAATAGGCGGAATGTTAATTATAGGTATTCTTTTTATTTTACTTGTAGTTGTTATTTATATTTATTTTGAAAGATTATTTGCAATTAAAGCTGCAACAAAAGTTGGTAAAGACTTTATGCCTGAAATTAGAATCCATGTTTTAAGTGGAAAAATTGACAAAGCAAAAAATTTATGTCAATCACATAACAATCCAGTTGCAAGGTTGCTTGAAAAAGGTGTGTCTAGAATCGGTCGTCCTCTCGAGGATATTAATTCTGCATTAGAAAATGCAGGAAGGATTGAAATTTATAAATTAGAAAAAAATGTAAGCATATTGGCAACAATTGCTGGAGTTGCTCCAATGATAGGGTTTTTAGGCACTGTAATTGGAATGATATTATCTATTTTTGAAATATCAACAGCTGGAGGAAATATTGATATGCAACTGCTGTCAAATGGTTTATATACTGCGATGACAACAACAGTTGCTGGATTAATTGTTGGAATAATAAGTTATATATCCTACAATCACCTTGTTGTTAAAACAAATAAAGTTGTATACCAAATGGAAACAACTTCATTGGATTTCTTTGACTTATTAAACGAACCAACCTAGGTAATGAATTTTAAAGGAAGAAATAAAATTAGCCCTGAGTTTAATATGTCATCAATGACTGACATAGTTTTCCTACTCTTAATTTTCTTTATGATCGCCTCAACTCTCTCAAAACAGCTTGATACAATTAGTGTTGAGTTACCAAAAGCGAAGGGTAAAACTGAAAATAGAAAATCAGTAGCGGTTACTATTTCGTCTTCAAGTACTTTTTACGTAGATGATCAGATTATAAATAAATATAATTTACAAGAAGCTATATTAAACCAAATGGAAGGGATTAAGCCTCCTTCTCTTGTTTTAAGAGCGGCCAAAAATGTTCCAATAGATGAAGTTGTTTACATTATGAACATTGCTAATCAAAATAGTATAAAAGTTGTTCTGGCTGTAGACGCTAAGTAGTATGGGATTTCTAAAGACTCAACATGAACAAAAATCTTTTTTAATTACCATTTTTATGGTGATTTTATTACTCTTTCTATTTTCTTTTATTGGTCTAAAGTACATTGATCCTCCCATCGAGTATGGGATGGAAGTTAATCTTGGTTCTAACTACACAGGCAAAGGGTTAAAAAGTGCAAACGAAGAAGTTCTTGATCCTAAAACCGATAAATTAAACACCTCTAAAGAGGATATTAATCTTGAAAAACCTGAAATATCAAAAACAACTCCTAGTAAAGTAGCTACGCAAAAGAATAGTAATTCAGAAGTGGTTGATAAGCCTAGCAAAGATTCATTAATAACAATTAATAAAAAAAACGAACCCAGACTTGTGCAAAAGAATAACGAAGTTAAAAAACCAAAAGTTAGTGATGTTACTAAATCAATCATTTCTAATTTAATGAACATTGAAAGTAAATCAGAAAGAACCCAAGGAGAGGGTGAGACTGAGGGGCTTTCTGATCAAGGAAAATCTAAAGGTGATCCCTATTCAACCATGTATTACGGTCAAGAAGGTAGAGGAGGACAAGGAGTAGGTTATGGATTAAGCGGAAGAAGTCTCCAAGTAAATGGAAAAGAAACTCAGGATTGTAATGAATCTGGAACGGTTGTGGTTAGAATAGTTGTCAATAAGCTGGGTGAAGTAGTTTCAGCAAAACCAGGAGTAAAAGGAACTACAAATAATGACCCTTGTCTTCTCAAACCAGCACAAAATACGGCTTTAATGCACAGATGGTTTCCTGATGCAAATGCGCCTGAAAAACAAATTGGCTTTGTTGTTATTGAATTTAAATTAGTAGAGTAATTAATGGATTCCTATACCCAAGCTTTAAAGTTTTTATTTGATCAACTTCCTTGTTATCAAAGACAAGGTGGTGCTGTTTTAAAATTTGATCTTTCAAATATTGAGTCTTTTGTAAACAGACTTAATAATCCTCATAAAAAGATTAAAACTATTCATGTAGCTGGAACTAATGGAAAAGGCAGTGTCTCTCATATAATAGCCTCAATTTTGCAATCTAAAGGATTAAGGGTAGGGATTTACTCCTCTCCACATCTTATCGATTTTAGAGAAAGAATTAAAATTAATGGAGAATATATTAGTGAAAAATATATTTTAGATTTTGTTAATTGTCATTATGATTTTATGAGATCTAAGACACTTTCTTTTTTTGAAATGACAGTAGGGTTAGCTTTTGACTACTTTAACAATCAACAGGTCGATATAGCCGTTATAGAGGTCGGAATGGGAGGAAGGCTTGATGCTACTAATATTATAAACCCAGAAATTTCAATTATAACCAATATTGGATTTGATCATACTGAGTTTTTAGGAAATAGTTTTTCAAAAATAGCTAATGAAAAAGCAGGAATTATAAAAAAAGGTGTTCCAGTTTTAATTGGAGAGTATAACCCTGAAACAGCTTTGGTTTTTAAAAGAAAAGCCAAAGATTTAGAGTCACAAATTACATTTTCAGAAGAATCAACTAAAAAGTATAAAAGTGATTTGATAGCTCTTTATCAGCAGAAGAATTTAAATACTGCTATAAATGCAATTAAATTATTGCCAGATTTTAATGTTTCTGATACTGAAATTGATTCAGCTATTTTAAAAGTAAAAGAGCCTACTAACTTTATTGGAAGATGGGATGTGATAGGTGTGAATCCAAAAATTGTTGCTGATGTTACTCATAACATTGAGGGGTTCAAATTTATGATAGACCAATTGGAAAATGAGGATTATCAAAAGCTTCATTTTGTTTTAGGTTTTGTTAAAGAAAAAGATGTTAAATCTATTATGAAATTATTACCAAGTAATGCTAGTTATTATTTATGCTCACCTTCAATTGAGCGAGCACTTCCTTTAGAAGAATTGAGTTGTCTAGCTGAAGCTTACACGGCTAGTCATTCATCACATACTTCTGTTTTCAATGCTTTAAATGCTGCAAAAGAAAACTCAAAACCTGATGATTTAATTATAGTTTCTGGTAGCACCTTTGTTGTTGCTGAGATAATATAAAATAAACCAAACCACAGCCATATCTTCTTCAGTAAGGCCTGAAGTTTACAGTATTTCAAAATACTTTGAAAGCAAATAAAGGATCATTCCAATTAAAAATCCAACAACAATCCCGAAAAATAATCTTTTGTTTATGTTCATAGTGTATGTGTTTATCTTAAATGTAATCAATTAAAAATACCTGAACTTACTGAAGAAGATATGGCTGTGATATAAAAAAGAAAACGCCTCCCAAGAAAAACAAATTTCAATAAGTGCCTGAACCAACAGCCTTACACTTATGACTGAAGTTTAGTAACTACGTACACATATACAATAAAAAGAAGGTGAAAGTGTTAAGGGTTTAATCTTTGAAAAGAACTAAATCAGCTTGAAAGCATTGATTTTATTGGCATAAAAACTTAACAACATTTTATTAACTTGTAGGGTGTAAACTTAAACCATAAGCAATGAAAAATATAAAAGACATAACAATATCAATTTTTGCTATAATAGGATTTGTAGCAATAGTATCTGGATTTACAAATAATGAAAATCAAGGTGAAATTGGCACTTATCAGGTTGCAATTACTAATGTGGCGGATAGTGGCAATATAAGAGAAATAATTATTGACACAAGAACTGGGAAGGTAATTTCAAGAACTAGAACAAGATATAAAAGATAAAAGATTAAAACATCAACTAGATACCACTTATTAGTTTACAATTTATATTAAAGTAGATTGGAGATGGGATAGAAAAAAGTTAGAACAGCCACTAGTAAAGAATAATAATAATTAGTTTAGGTAGAACTGATAAAACTTATATATTTGTGCTTCAAAATTAGTGTAGAATATAACCCATAATGTACTTAGTAATGTACATTTTATATTAACAGTTTAACAAAAGTTTTGTAAAGTACTGTAAACACTATTATTGGGCGCTTAGCTCAGTTGGTTCAGAGCATTTGGTTTACACCCAAAGGGTCGGGGGTTCGAATCCCTCAGCGCCCACATTTTTAACCTCACTTTATAAGTGAGGTTTATTTATTTATAATTTGAAATGTAATGATCTTCTCTTTCTTTTTTTAGCATTCCCATTGTTTCATCCATAAATTTATTTCGATCATTTCTTGTTTTAAATACCCATATACAAATAGTTTCACTACTATGATAAATTGCTTTTAATTCATCATCAATTTCACATATTTCTTTGGGAATATTGGTTTTTATACAAATCATGCTATCATAACTTTAAGTTCTATTCCTTAATAATAAGAAAATATATAAGTAAAATTAAGACTTTAAAAGTGGGATGAAATTCAAAATAGATGAATAAACTTTATTTTATGATTTTAAAGACAATTCTATCATGTTTAATATCAATTGTTTCCAGTTGAGATTTAATCTAACTTGTACCCTTTTTTATTCTTACTTCAAAAGTCAAAAGAAATTCTAAATCATTTTTATACAGTAAAATATTACCTTTCACCTAGATTTAATGACTAATAATTTATGAATAAAAAAAATCTAACTTTTCTGGTAAATAAGTATGATCTTTTTGAAGCTGCTTTTTCAGAGGACAGCATTCCAATTTCAAAAACCGATGAAGTCATATTAGAAATTGAAAGATATGCTTTTACTACAAATAATATTACGTATGCAGTTATTGGGGATACGTTAGATTATTGGAATTTCTTTCCAGCTGAGGAACCTTATGGTATTGTCCCAGTTTGGGGTTTTGCGAATGTTATTTCTTCTCAAAATGAAAATGTTTCTGAGGGAGAAAAGTTTTATGGATATTTTCCTATGAGCAAATACTTAAAAGTTATACCAAAAAAGGTAAACACCCATGGCTTTATAGATGATTCTAATCATAGAAGAAAACTTCCTTCAGTATACAATCATTACCTAAATGTTTCAAAGAACACAGATGAATCACTAGAATATCATCCTTTAATAAAACCTCTATTTTTAACTTCGTTTTTGAATTATTATTTTTTGAAAGATGAAAAATTTTTTGAATGTGATCAGATAATTCTTACAAGCGCATCTTCTAAAACAGCTTTATCTTTGGCATTTTTATTATCTAAAAATAAACTAGAAGACAAAAAAAAAATTATAGGTATTACATCGGATAAAAACATAAAATTTTTATCAAAAATTAAATTTTATGACACCGTTTTATCTTATGATAATGCAGAGGAAAAACTTAATTCATCAAAATCAATAATAGTTGATTTTGCTGGGAGCTCTGATTATCTAAAAAAATTATCTGATTACTTAGCAGACTCATTAAAATACGTCAGTTTAATAGGATTAGCAGATTGGTCTTCAAAAACTAATTTTAAATCAATTCCTAATTCTAAATTTTTCTTTGCACCAAATCATGCTGAAAAAAGATACAAAACAATGGGAGTTAAAAAAACCACATTATTGGCTGAAGTCTTATTGAAAGAATTTATTATGAAAATTAAACATGACATAAAACTAAAATATTTTAATGATCCCAAAGAATTACATGAACTGTATTTAAAATCCTTAAAAGGACAAATAGATCCAAGTAAGGGTTATATGGTACAGCTAAGTAATTAATGAACCTTTGACGGAGTTTTTATATCTTCGCAATGATGACAATTGATGAAAAATTCAAAGCTATTGGTACAAATAATGCTCCTGGTCAGGAAGTCCGACAAAATCTAGGAGATCTTAACACCATTATGCTTGGCGAGAAACTTGATGGAGTTCATATTGATTTCTCTCATGGGGATGTAGATGCCTTTCCTCCAACACCCGGTTCTGATGAAGCTTGGAAAGAGGGTTTTAGTAGAGGTGGATCTCAAGCGTATACTGAGTATAGAGGATCGGCTGAAATAAGAAATAGACTGGCTGCTAGACTTGGGAAGTTTACTGGCAGGCCAATTGAAGCTAATAGCGAATTGATTATAACTCCTGGAACTCAAGGGGCATTATTTTTGGCACTTGCTTCAATGGTTAATGCTGGGACAAAAGTTGCTGTAGTTGAACCTGACTATTTTGCCAACCGCAAACTTGTTAAGTTTTTCGGAGGTGACATTTTACCAATTCCTCTAAACTACAAGGATACTCAATTTGAAAACAGCCCAGATCTAAATCGAATTGAAGACGCATTTAAAGCAGGAGCAAAGGTTTTAGTCTTTTCAACACCCAATAATCCTACAGGTCTTGTCTATTCAAAAACTACAATAACTAAAATAGCAGATTTTGCAGCAACCCATGATGTTAGTGTAATTGTGGATCAACTGTACTCTAGAATGCTATATAGTGGTGAGGTCTATACTCATCTTCGTTCTTGTGATGTTCAGCCTGAAAATCTTATTACTATCATGGGGCCATCAAAAACTGAATCTCTTAGCGGATTTCGCCTTGGAGTCGCATTTGGCACACCAAAATTGATTGAAAGAATGGAATCCCTTCAAGCTATAGTTTCTTTGCGTGCTGCAGGATACAATCAATCAGTTCTTGATACTTGGTTTCAGGAACCTTTGGGCTGGATTGAAAATCGTATTCGAGAACATGAATCAATAAGAGATGAATTACTACAAACTTTCAGGGCTGGTAATATCTATACAGCAACCCCACAGGCTGGCAGTTATCTTTTCCCACAACTACCCCCGCTTCGTATAGATTTATACACTTTTATACACTTACTGCGATATCAGGCAAAGGTGATAGTTACGCCTGGATCAGAATTTGATCCAGCTTGTATGGATAGTATCCGACTCAACTTTTCACAGGATTACTCTGCTGCAGTTTCAGCAGCAAAACGAATTGTAAAAATGGTGGAAATTTACCGCAGATGAACAAAATTGATTAAAGTTTATTTTGAACATAATTATAGCATGCTTAGCATCAATAGTTTTTATTCTAGATTTAATTAATACTAAATGAACATTAAAAATATATAAATCTTAATTGTATATTTATTTTTGTGAATTTAATTAAAAATCAAAATCAACTAACAAGAAGATCATTTATTAAGAAAACCGGAGTTGCT
>Ga0115000_10002342_pt1 | contig 16412 bp, 16 predicted proteins | sample ArcticOcean_MG_C_6_FD_89690 | JGI IMG/M metagenome (GOLD analysis project Ga0115000, IMG submission 89690) | Marine microbial communities from western Arctic Ocean - ArcticOcean_MG_CB8_128 | ecosystem: Environmental > Aquatic > Marine > Oceanic | place: Arctic Ocean: Canada Basin | collected...
AAAAGTTAGAAGATGCCTCTTCACTGAAGCCTTACCCGGGTAATATTGATTTCTTATCTGTTCATTCATTAGATCTCTTTCGTGTTTTCTCTTTAAGACTGAGATAACCGATGAAGAGAACCACTTCTTCCCTGTATGGGTCAATATGGAACACTTATTTAACCATTGTGATATCTTTTGATAACCCCATTCTTCTCTTTCATGAAGATGTTGAATAAGAAGATAAATGATCTGTTGTCGTTTACTGTATTCCTTTTAATAAATGAGTTTGTTGGATTGGAATTCCATTGAGAATTCTAGACATGGGATTGCTTGTTATTAAAGGTTCCATACGGAAACAATCTGTTACTGTGGAATAGAATTGCTTGTTACCCTTTAGAAGTCATTTTTTTACAAAACTTGATATACTCCTAAGATTCTTTCTAGAAATATGAATATTAACCTTAGATGATAAAATATACTTTAAAGGTCTCCAAAAAAAATGTAAAAATTCTATAGTTTTTGATCTTGAATTAATACTGCGATTCGATTTGAAAAAAAACTTGCCATAGATATAGAAAAGTAATTTTAGAAACAATTTATCTAAAAAATTATGATGATCTACCTCAATATCCTTAAGTGCGAAATTTGAATTTTCTAAAGCTTTAGATAGTGATTTTTTTGAAAAAAAATTTAGATGAAGATTCTCATTAAAAGGCTCAAGATAATCTTTATATGGAACCTCAATAAATAATGTAGTGTTATTTTTTGAAATTTTTTTTATCAGCTTAAGAAAGAGTTTTGGATCTGCAACATGCTCAAGAGTGTGTGACACAATTATTAAGTCAAAACGACTATTTGAAGTTGATAGTTTCTCTAAACTAGAATTTATTGAATTAATTCTTTGTCTCTTTAGGTATTTGCATATATCTTGATCAAGATCTAATGCATAAAGATTGTTATAGTTTGATTTATTAAAGTGATATAGAATTGGTGCAAATCCTGAGCCAATATCAATTATCTTGGAATTAGAGCTTAATCTTATTTTAGAAGTAATATATCTATATTGCTTCTTAGAGCGGATGAATCTTTCATGGGCACTAGTGCTTGATGTTAAAATTTTATTCCATTCTAAATTACTATTGTAATTATTAACCTTTGCCCCCCAAAACTCTTTTTTGTAATAATCAGTTAATTGATCTTCGTTCGGTTTATTTTTTATAGAAACATGATTACAACTTTGACAACTTTCTAATATAAAATTTTCTTTAAAATTATCTAATTTATGGTTGTTGGAAATTTGTTTTAATTCTGAATTAGAGCAAATAAGACAATTTAAATTTGTAACCATTACTTTATAGCCAAAAAACCTTCAAAACATAAGAATTTTTGTACACTTGTAATATCTTTGAATCCAGCTCTAGTTAAATATCTTATATTTTCTTCAGAGGTATATGGATCAAGGACACCTCTAAGGGATCTTGTTTTTAGAAGTATTTCTTTTTCATTAAAGCCATTATTACTTTTAAAGTCATCATACATTTGAGTAGTAATGTCTTGAAATCTTGCATCAGGGGCTCTAACCTTTTCAAAAAGAATAAAAGCACCTCCCCAGTTTAAACTATCGTAAATTTTTTTAAAAATTTCTTGCCTATATTTTGCATGTATAAATTGAATTGTGTAATAAGAAATGATCATGTCTGAAGATTTAAAATCAAAATCTACAATATCTTTCAAAAGAAAACTTAAATTATTTAGTTTCATTTTTTTTGCGGTATCAATCATATCTTTTTCAATATCTAGTCCAATGAATCTTGAATTATTTTCAGAGAACTTTTTTGCTAATTTTTCTGAGATTGAACCTGTTGAAGTTCCTAACTCATAGCATAAAGAGTCTTCTTTGATAAAGAACTCTGCTAACTTTAAAATTAATTCATGCCCCTCCAGATAGAAGGGAATTGATAACTTTATGTGGTGATCAAAATCTTTCACTGTATTTTTTGTAAAATTCCAACTAAATGGTTTTGTAGAGATTTCCCGCTTAATCATATTTTTTTCTTAACATGATAATCTTAATTAAAATTTATTATAGTGTAAATCAAGCTAGTTTAGTCTAATGATCCAGAACATTGATTTCATATATTAATTTAAATCCAATTTTGTTAAAATATGATCATACTGCAGGTCTTTATTAACTTTAAGACCAATTAAAAACTCTGTTATTTCAGGATCAAGGCCATCTCCAGGTCTTTTATAACTTAAATCTTCACTTTTTATAGTATCTCCTTTTTTCATGTTTTTTGTAATAACAATACTTCTTCTAAATTCTCTTTTTTGTTCATCAGATTCTGTTGCAGAAATCCTAAATGAGCCCATAGCATGAACTATTCTTTTAGATCCTTCCACTATATTCTGCATTTCAACTTTTGTAGCTGAGACTTTATGATCCCAACCCTCCATGTTTTGATCTAAAGTGAAGTGCTTCTCAATTAAACAAGCTCCAAGACTAACAGCTGCTAATGGAATAACCGAGCCCAATGAGTGATCTGAAAAACCTATTGGATATTCAGGATATGTAGCCATCAAGGTTTTAATATTATTCAAATTAATATTGCTATCCTCAGGAGGATACGAAGCAACACAATGCAATATAGTTATTTGATTATTGCCAGCCTCTTCTATTGTTTTAATAGCCTTGTCAATTTCATATAGCTCACTCAATCCAGTAGAGATAATCATCGGTCTCCCTTTCTTGGCCAAATACTCTAAAAAAGGATAATTATTCAAATCCATAGATGCAACTTTAATAAAAGGTGTATTAAACTTTCCAACTAGAAAATCAGCCTCTTTTTTAGTGAAAGGAGTTGAAGTACAATCAATCCCAATTTCATCTGAAAACTTTTTCATCTCTAAAAGTTCATCTTCTGAAATAGAGTATGTATCAACAATTTCTTCAAGAGTGAAATCTGTTCTATCTCGATAATCATCCGCAATGAAATAATTATCTTCAAACTTCTTTCTAGAAAAAATAGAGTTCTTACTGAAGCTTTGAAACTTAACACAGTCTGCACCGGATTTTTTTGCTTGGATAATTAATTGCCTTGCTAACGACATATCTCCATTATGATTAGCACCTAACTCTGCAATAATATATGGCTGACTAAAATTATATATTTCTTTATTTTTAGTTAATTTCAATTTATTTCTCCTTTTTTTTGTTCCCACCAAAGATAATATTTACCCTTAATAGCTTGTAACCCAATTGTATTATTTGGATGCTGCCTATAATAAGTAATTGCTTTATTAGTAAACTTAGCGACACAGCCTTTTTTTAACAACTCTTTATATAGAAACCTATCAACTGCAACCAGATCTTTATCAAATTTCATTCTATTTAATATATTGACCCTAACTGCTGTATTGGATAGTCCAAATATATTTTTATTTTTAATATAGCTATAAGTCACCTTAGACCCATCATTAAGTCTATTAGATATATACATAGTCTCATATATCCCATTATCATTAAATAAGCTAACATCATTCACAACTATGTCATTATCTTTTAGCATGCTTAATAACAACTCGACCCTATTGTCGGAAAAATAATCATCGCTATCTCCAAATATAATAATATTATACTTTTCATCAATGCAATAATTTATTCCATATTCTCTATTTTTCGCAGGAGTGCTTAGGTATGGCAATTCAATAATAGACAAATTTTTATACTTTATCTTTATATCGTGAAAATTTTTATATCCATCATTAACAATGATCACATCGAAATTTTTATAAGTTTGGCTAGCAATTGAGTTTAGAAAATCCAACAAAAATCGCTCTTCAGTAGGAAAAATTGTAGTTAAAAATGCTACTTTAGCATTAAAAAGATTCATTGTTACTCATCTCAAGTATGTTGATATTACTTTCTTTAAACAGATGATTATTGATGTTAATTAAGCAATTGAAAAAAAATTTAAGTAATTTTGTACAGATGGTATGAAATTATCTATCGGATATCTTCTAGTAAAAAATAATGATCCTACTTCTGCATTATTCCAGTGATAAACCGTAGTGAGAAGACCAAATAAACACCGGTAATCTATAATAATTTCAGAATAAAAATCAAGTTCAATTGCTTCTTGTAAATTTAATTCTGTTATCTTAGAATCTAAACAGTTACACAAAAATCTTTTTACAATTTGATCATTTTTAGTAATTGAAAATATAAAATAGTATTGTTCTATTAATTCAGATTTTATTAGTGCATTTGCAGATGCCTTTTTTAACAACCTAAGAAAATTTATCTTATCAAAAATTAAATGAAAATCTATTTCATAATCTAACTTATTAAAGTGAATTTCCTCAAGTTTTTTATTTACATCTTCTTGAAGATATTTTTCATTTCTAATGTCTACGATACTATTATTTAAAAGATTTATATAACCACCTGTATTAAACACTAATGCTTTTTTATCAAATTCTGTGACTTCAAATGCATCTGAAACACCTCTGTGTTTATTGAGTTCAGCAAGTTTTCCTCCAAGTATATATTCACCTGCAAATGGGAGATGGTAGGTCGAAGGAAAAGAGTTAGTATATTTTAAATATCTATCAAAAAATTGTTTCTTCTTAATATTTGCTTTCTCTACTAACATATCTCTTTCACTATTTAGATCAAAATATGTTTGAGGGAAAGGTCCTGCTCCAGTATATCCCAATGCAACTAAATCAATATTTTCTGAAAACTCACTAATAATATTCTGTAATTTTTCAACATGCGATTGGCTAAAAATACAATCATTCAAATTTAGAAAAACTTTTTGATTAATTTTATCGTGAATTATTAAAGCAGAATCTATATCCGAAATACTGCCTGTATTATTTTCTTCTATATATAACTCTGTATCACCAAGATCTAAGTATCTTGTAGGAGTTAAAGTTAATCCATCTGACTTTCCTTTAAATAATAAATAATTATGCTTTAGATCAGGAATGAGAATCGGCTTAACACCAAATCTATCAAATAGTCTTAGTATGAACTTAGGATCGTAATGATCCGGATGAATATGAGAAATATAGATGTAATCAGGTTCTGAGATGTATTGAAATGGGTCTATTTCAGGGTATTGATACCATGAACCATCATATGCTCCATTTGTAAACCATGGGTCTGTAAGTATAGTAACATTAGAAGAAGATATTTCTAAACATGCTGAGTAAATATATTTAACTTTCATATAATGTTTATCTGATAATTTTTTATACCTTCAATTATATATTGAACCAAGAAATTACTGTGCTATTCAACCAAAAATATATAATAATTTACCTCAAACTTTGAAACCTCACTTGGAAATGTTGATTTTTTGATCTGATTATTCATGAGGTCTCTTTCATATTTTCTTTTTAAAACCAAGATAATGGATGAAGATAAATACTTCTTCCCTGTATGGGTCAATATAGAACTCTTATTTAACCACTGTGATATCTTCCTTTAACACCACCCTTCTCTATATTTAAGATGTTAAATCAGCACATAAATGATCTGTTGCCGTTTAGTGTAATCTTTTTGATAAATGAGTTTGTTGGATTGTAATTCTATTGAGAATTCTAGACATGGGATAACGTTTTCTTGCAGGCTACAATCTAAATTCAGTCGGTCAAAGTGGATTAAGTTGGTTTCTAAATGTTTAGATAAATACCAATCTGGCAAAGAAGATAAAAAGGTAATGCTTTTTTGGGACGATTCAGAATAAGTGTCAGCATGCATAATGGAAGCAAACTGAATTAACGTAACAAGAAAGAAGGGAAAGACTCTCGTATATCTGGCATAATCTTTGAATAAAATTAGACATGATTTCAAGGCGTGACTTATTCTGAACTGAGGTGGGACAATATAATAATGTTGGTTCATTTCTTGTTGCATGACAGGGCAGGACGTAGAAATTATTTTAAAAATAAAAACAATGCCCTTTATGATATAGATGCTTTAAAAATCCATCTTTAAAATGAATTGCAATCTCATATGATCTCTAAGAGAATCCGACTAGAAGAGATTGAGATTAGTCATCGATTTAAGAGGGGTTGAAAATTGACAAGTCCTTTTTCATTAATAGAAGTTAATCCAGATGATGCTGAGTTAATTATAAATTAGCATACATCAGAGAAATTTACTAAGTTTATGAATTCAGATGTAGGCTTATGATATTATCCAGCAAAAGCATTAAAAATATGAATATTAAAAAAATTTTTAGACCAATAAAAAGAAAAACTTATGATATTTTTGTATTTAATATGATTTCTTTGGCTCTGAAAAACCGTAAAAAAAGACTTGAGCATAACTTCTCTATTCAGTCAAATAATAAAAGCATATTATTTAATACTCAATATCATTGGTATCACAGTTGGATTGACTACACATTAGCTGCGGCCTTAAAGTATCGTGGTTATGATGTAAAAATGCTAATATGCGATGGATTAACATATTGCGAACAAGAGACTTTTACTACAAAGCGCCCAAAGTGTTCTGATTGTTATAAAAGTACAAAGAAGAGGGCAGATTTATTTGGTATTAGTACCGTTAAGATAGGAGACCTAATAACAAAAGAAAAAATACATGATTTGTCTAAAATCTCTAAAAATAACAGCATACAAAGTCTAAAAAAATATAAATATATAAATATAGATATTGGTAAATTTGCCTCTAATAATGCTGCCCATTTTTATAAAGGTTTTTTTGAAATAGAAGGAGAAAAAGCTAAAAAATTTAGGGAGATTATTGAATCAGCTTTAATAATTTGTGAGGCAACTAATAACTTTTTTAAAGTAAATAAATTTGATAAAGTTGTAACACCAAATGGTAAATTCATACAATCTGGTATTTCAATTCAATTATCTAAGTTGTATAAAATAAATTTCTATACTTGGGATCTATTTATCCAACAATCTGCTGCGGCTTTTAGTAAAAATAATGTTGCACATGATCAAAAAATTGACGATCTATGGAGTGAAATTAGATTTCAAGATTTAAGTGACGTTAAAATAAAAAAAGTCATTAACTTTTATAACTTACAATCTAAAAGTTTAAATACTCCTTTCAGATATTATGATTCTAATATAGTGGAAAAATTTTCAGATATACAAAAGGAGTTATCATTAAATAGTGACTCTAAACTAATAACATTGTTTACAAATGTTGAGTCGGATTCAACTGCAATGGGGCAAAATTTAGCATACATTCATATGTTTGATTGGGTTGCTTCAGTTATAGATTTTGTAATTAGTGAAAAAAATATTGACTTAATAGTTAGGGCTCATCCTGGAGAGTCAAAAGTCCCAAGTGATCTTAAAGCAAGGTCACCAATATCTGAAAGAATATTGAGAAAATATAAAAATTTACCTAATCATATAAAATTAATTGGCCCTGAAAGTAATGTATCCAGTTACTCATTGGCACAAATGTCAGATATACCAATGGTTTATACATCAACTCTAGGTTTGGAATTTGCTTTAATGGGTATTAAGCCTTGGATTGCTGCAACTCCTTACTATTCAGGGAAGGGGTTTTCTGTAGATATAAAATCTCATGAAGAGTTCGTAAACTTAGTTAAATTTGAAAATATTAATCCCACCTTAGATAAGAAAGCTATTGATTTTGCTATTAAAGTTGCATATGTAGTAAAGTTTCGTAGATTAATTAGTTACCCAGTATTTGATAATAATGGTAAATTTAAACTATTTGACTATAAAATTCTATTAAATTCGGATTCAGATAGTACTATTCAAAATATCTGTGACTTTATTGAGGATAAGCGAAATTATCTTGATCTTGGCCCAAGCAGTAATTCATGATTAACCTTGGTATCATAATATTTAAATACTTTGCCTCTACTTAATGCCCAATATACTTCCTACTAAGATTAAAGAATACTTTGAAAAGCAATATTTCTTAGTTAACAAGACACCATTTGAATTATTAAGTGTTGCTTCTTTATTTTTGATTGTTGCTTTACTAGATGTTGCTGGAATTGGAATTATCTCTCCACTTATTACTTCTATGACAAACCCTATGATTATTCAAGAATTTATTTTTGAATTAATTGGGGTAGTGATCCCTGAAGATATGGTTCTAATTTATATATCTTTAGCTACAATTGCTTTATTTATTCTTAAATCTTCAGTTTCTTTTTTATCACAGCGTTTTATATTAAAGTTTTCATTTAGAGTTCGAGCTGAGCTTATTTATAGGTTATCCAGTCAGTACGTCAGTCTTCCTATTACTTTTCATCAAAAAAATAATATAGCATCAATAATTCAAACAATTCAAGGCCATACTCATATATATATTGATAGGTCCTTACTTCCAGTAATGAAGGCTATTTCGGAGTCAATTGTATTACTGGTGATCATAAGCTATTTATTTTATATTGCTCCATACATAATGATTTCTGCAATAATTTTATTAAGTAGTATCGTTTTTTTATACAACTATTTATTGCGTAGCCTATATTTTGAAAAAGGAAAAAAAGAAATTCGCTCTTCAGAGGGGATTATTCAAAATATAAAGGAGGTAATAATAGGAATTAGAGAAATTAAAATACTCAAAGTGCAAGATTTCTTTTTAAACCGAATTAAATCAAGTGCAGATGATCAAGCAATGTCAGCGATGGCAACCCATTCTTATACTATTTTGCCAAGGTATGTTTTAGAGTCAACATTGATTATATTTGTTGTTTCAGTTGAGTTGACATATTATTTACGAGGAGCTGATATGACTCAAATTTTGCCAATATTAGGTGTATTTGCTGTTGCATCTTTTCGCTTAATACCATCTATTAATCAAATTTCAGTTGCACTTTCTCAAGGCTCAGTCTCCTTAAGTGCAGTTAATGATATGTATGAGGATTTAAGTAAATCAAGCAATGATAGTTTTTCAAAATTTAAATTGATTAAAACTCAAAATGAATTATTATCATTAAATAATATCTCATATCAGGTTAACGATAATATTATATTTGAAATGGCAAATCTAACAATTAATAAAGGCGATTGTATTGGTATTATTGGAGAGTCAGGCTCCGGCAAAACAACCCTACTTAATATAATTTCAGGTTTATTAAAAATTAATCATGGGGGAATTTCTTGTAATCCTGATTTTTATAAAGAAAATGATCCGCTAAAAAGTAATGTTTCTATAGTAGATCAATCACCGTTAATTATAAATGATAGTCTAAGGAGAAATATAGCACTTGGAGTAAATGATAAAGATATTAATGATGAGAAGGTTTTAGAGGCAATCAAATATGCTGATTTAGATAGTTTCATGATTTCTTGTGGAACACTTGATTATGTTATATCAGATGATGGTTCCAATATATCTGGTGGACAAAAACAAAGAATTGCAATTGCTAGATCAATATACTCAAATAGAGAAATAATGATCTTAGATGAGCCTTCATCTGCTTTAGATAAAAAAACAGAACAAAATATTTTTAATTTAATTTATAGTTTAAATAAACTTAAGACAATTATTATAGTAAGTCATAAAATGGACTTGCTTGATACTTGTAATAAGATTTACGAAGTGAAAAATCATAAAATAAATAAATTTAATAAATAATGAACAAAAGAATCGAGAAAATTTGAATTTATTTTTTATGATTAGTTAATTTTGCAACACAATATACAATCCTATACTTAGAGTTAATTTTATCATCTGGCAATTCAAAAAAATTTTCACTCCACCCTTCTTCAAGATTTATATTATCCAATAAAAATGGTAGCTTAGCTTTTTTTCCACTACTTTTTTGCCTTAGAATTGGCCATAATAAATCACCAAAGGGAATTATATAAATAATTTTTTTAAAAAAATTTTTAATAAATGCTTTAATTTTTTGAAGATTCTCAAATCGATTAAATCTTGCAAAAGAGCCATAAAATTTGCACTCGAAACCATTTTCTTGAAGAATGCCTTTTAACTCTAAAATTGAATAATACTCAGTTGTATGGGGAGATGGAACAAAACCAGGCACATTTTTATTACTAGTACAGAATATCAATAGTCCTTCTGAAACTAGAACTCTTTTAACTTCATCTAGAAAATTTTGAAAATTTAAATAATAAATTATTGCTAGTGCAGTAATAACTTCAAATTCATCTTCATTAAATGGCATATTATGAGCATCGCCATGAACTAAAGAAGAAAAACTTTTAGAGCTTTTTAATGAATCTATATTTTGTTTACTATACTCAAGTCCAGTATATTTTTTAGAAGACTTACCGATTAACTCGACACCAAACCCCTGTCCAACACCAACTTCTAAAACTTTTTTTTCCTTAGAGAAATTAGAAGCAACAAGGTATCGATGCTTAATAATTCTCAAAGTATCCTCTGGAAGAAGCATTCCAACTCGTTCAGTATAATTGAACATCTCTTTAGAAAAAAATTCATTCATAGTAAAGATATTGAAATAATAAACTAAAGACCTAATTGTTTTAAAGTTGCAGAATACTCTTTCCATTGGCCAACATCTAGCCATGATTTTTCACTAACAGGGTACACTCCAACTTTAAAGCCTTTTTCCTTTAATATCTTAATTACATCGGTCATATGTAAAAATTCATTGCCGGAAATTAAATTAAGGACATCTAGATTTAGAAAATATAGGCCAGTGTTTACTAAAAGGTCCTGTCCTGGCTTTTCATGCATTGAGACTAACGTACCATGACTATCTATATCACATACTCCATAAGGAATAGTGAATTGTCTCAACGAGGCCACCAAGGTAAGATCATAACCACCTTTTTTATGGAATTTAACCAAATCACTGTGGTCAATATCTAAAACAACATCACAATTAACAACAAAAAAATCTGTATCAATATATTTTTTAATAAGTCCTAACGAGCCAGCTGTTCCAAGAGGATGATTCTCATCTATAAAATGTATTTTATATGGTGACTTATGGTCATGAAAATAGCCTTTAATCATTTGCTTCTTACTATTAACAGTAATAAAGAAGTCATTAACACCACTAGAACTAAACTTATCCATAATAACTTTAATAACAGGTTCATCGCCAAGTGGAAGCAATGGTTTAGGTAAAATATTTGTAAATGGTGCCAATCTAGAACCTTCTCCACCAGCCATAATTACAACTGGATATGGTAATTTTTGTTTAATTCTATCAACCTCTTTTGCATCAAAAAAATCTTCTTTAAAAATAATATTTTGCAAAGTGCCATCAAAATTTATAATTGGAATAGCTTTTGCAAAGGTAGTTAAAAATAAGTTTTTTATATCATCTTGACTAGCACCCTCTTCCATTTTTAAAAAATCTTTATTTACAATTGATTTAATGGGATTATTTAAATTAATTCCATTTAAAACACTCCTTCTAAAATCACCATCTGTCATGATACCAATAACTTTTTTTAAACTATCAACACAAACACAAAATCCATGGCCTACTTCATCCATAATAATGACGCTTTCTTTTATGGTCATAGATTTTAAAACTTGTATTTCTTTCAATTTTTTAAACATAGATAAAGGCGGGGGTTAATCCAAAAAATGAGTTGCAATGATAGCATTTTCTGGCAATAAGCAAGGAATTTTATTAATAACTGGATATAGTAACAAACTATCTTTACAGTAATAGTTTTCTTTATGCAAAGACAGTGGCAACTTTGTAACTGGACAACCTAAAGGGCTTATATTCTCACGCTTAGTTAAGATTTTAGAGCTTTTTTCAATAATTACTACACCAGTATTATTGACGCTGTGGGAATTATCTTCAAATAAAATTCGATAATCAGTCACTTTATATCCTAACTCTAATGCTGTTTTACGAATATTTTTAACATAGCAATGCTTATCCATATACGCTTTACTTTGGTCATTTGACAACTCATATATAGGCTCTATTAAAACCAAATACTTTCTAGTTACTCTATATAACTCAGTTAATATTATCTTTTCTTTTCCTCTATTTGGCTCTAATGAATGGACACTATAAACTATATCTATAGAATCATTTTGAATTGGGCAATCAAAAAAGTTTCCAGTAAATAGCAATGATTCATCCATTTTTTTACTTTTAAGATATTTTTGTCCATACTGAATTCGCGAATAAGAGATATCAAAGCCAAAAGAGGGAATATTTTGATTATTTAATTTTGAAATTATTCTAGCAAAAGTAGTCCCCTCTCCTACGCCAACTTCCATAATAGAATCAAAATCACCTAGACTGTTAAAAATTTCAGCATATATATTAGCTCTCTCTTCTTCATATTCAGGTTCTTTTTCTGCTTTCTTTACATAATTGCCAGCTTGAAAATCATAACTAATAAGAACCATATCATCTATTTTTTGATTAGTATTTATGTTTTTTAAATACTCAATAATATTCTCACCAGAATCAAATACTTTTTTTATCTTTTTAAGATTTTCAATCATTTTTTTGACCTATTAAAAATTCTGCATACTGGAAATCTTCCAAAACATCAATATCCACAGATCTAAGTCTTGGCATTATATATGCATATGAGTTTTCACTATAATATAAGTTCCGCTTGATTAGTTCCAAACTAAACACAAAAATTGCACCATTAGGAAAATAGCTAGGCTTTCTATCTTGGCGATTTAAAAGCTTCTCATCAAATATATTTTCAAATTTTCCATTACTAGTAATATATTTGTGCCACTCTATAGGATGGTGCTCTTCCGTATAACTTACGACACTATCTGCATCTTTCTCTTTAAAAAGTTTTATGGCTCCATCTATATCTTTAACAATTCTGAGAGGTGATGTTGGTTGTAAAATAACAAAATTATCTATACTGTAGTCAAAATTATTATTAAGCCTGTCTACTGTATAGATATAAGTATTAATTGCTTTAGAATCATCTAATGCTAACTCTGCAGGCCTAAGAAAATGACTTTTTGCACCGAAGTTCTTCGCCACAGCTTCAATCTCTAAGGAGTCGGTAGATACAATAACTTCATCAATATACTTTGACTTTAAAGCCTCTTCAATCGTATAGGCAATCATAGGCTTACCAAGTAATGTTTTTATATTTTTACCTGGCAAGCCTTTTGATCCACCTCTTGCTGGAATTATTGCTAGCATTAAACTAAATCACTCCAAAGGATAAGTTCATCAGCTAAGATATCTTTTTGAGCAACTCGTCCTAATACATATTTTAATTCATTTGGCATAATACCCTTTCATGGTCTTTTAAAAAATAGTCTTTTTCGTCCCCCTAAAAAGGGTGCTTTGAAACTATACTTTTTGTAGTTTGTCTTATTTATAACAAAATATCCTAAAATTTCAATTTTTTCTTCATGATTTTTATTGGCATTATTATCATTTATATACTCAGTTATTTCAACTGCTAAATCACCAGCCCCAAAAAAAAATATCTCTTTATTCAATTATCTTCTCCTAATTTATTTAAATCTATAAGAAATTTTTCATCCATAGGAAATATTGTAGTTAAAAAAGAGATATTACTAGCCGCCATATTGAGCAATTTATTATTAGAATAAATATCATATAGTATTCTAAAATTAGCTTAAATGCATATTAAATAACAAAAATAATGGCTTACTAATTTTGTAGTTAATTATAAATATTTACACAAATTGAATTTAAAAAAAATCATTTTATTACTATATCTGGAAAGTAAAATTTAAAATAAATTCTAAATGTTAATTAATGACTTGGAAGGAGAAAACAGCTTTATGAACAATACAAACTTCAAAAATATTTTATGCTTCATAATAAAATATTAATTTATGATGGAGCGGCTGAAAATTCAAACTTTACTTCTATAAATTTTAAAGAAGCTTTTTCTTCTGAGTCTGCATAGTATTTTTTTTTGTTTCATTAATGAGGTTTCATGAATACTATCCATATAAGATAAGTAAGGAAAAAGAGGATAATAAAGAATAAAGTTAAAATAGTTGCTATCACTTTTAAATCATGAAATAAGGAATAATTTATTAATGTTAGTAGTGACAGAATTTTTATATAAAAAATTATACAAGGAAGAATGAATGATTAAAAAATGTCTTTTTCCAGCAGCTGGTTATGGAACCCGCTTCTTACCTGCAACTAAGGCAGTGCCTAAGGAAATGCTTCCTGTACTCAACAAGCCTTTATTACAATATGGTGTAGAAGAAGCTTTATCTGCCGGCATAACTAACATGGCAATTGTTACTGGCAGGGGTAAGAGAGCAATTGAAGATCATTTTGATAATTCAATTGAACTAGAGTCACAGCTATTAGGAACCCCAAAAGAGCACTACCTTACAAAAATCATGGAGGTAATTAAGAGCGCGACCTTTACTTATGTTCGTCAGCAAAAAATGCTAGGCTTGGGTGATGCAATATTAACAGGTGAGCCTTTAATTGGTGATGAATCTTTTGCAGTAATACTAGCAGATGATTTGTGTGATTATGGTTCTGATGACCTACTCACTGTAATGATTAAGATTTATAATAAATATAAATGCTCAGTAGTTGCTATAGAAGAAGTTCCAGCCAATCAAACTGACAAATATGGAATTATAAAAGGATTTAAAATAGAAAATCACACCTATCGTGTTACTGAGATGGTTGAAAAGCCAGCGCCAAAAGATGCTCCAAGTAATTTAGCAATTATTGGAAGGTATATCCTAACACCAGATATTTTTCAAGAACTTAGAAACATCAAACCTGATAAAAATGGTGAAATTCAACTTACTGATGCATTAATGAATTTAGCCCAAAATAATAAAGTAATCGCATATAAATTTAAAGGCAAAAGGTTTGATTGTGGAACTCTAAATGGATATGTTAATGCTAATAATTTTTTTGCTAAAAAACAAGGAATAATTTGAAAAATATCTTTTACCTATTAATCAACTTGGATTTGTTGACATGAAGAAAGTCGACTACCCGACCTTGTGGCTTATAGCCTGGAATCGTTTTTTGTAGAGTATTTCTTAACGCCTCAAAATCAGAGTTTTCGACTGCACTCATTAAATCATCCATAATTAATTGCAGTTCACTCCATTCTATCATTTCCTCTTGAGCACACAAAATCATCGAATGCTCAGTTTGAGAAATATTGTCTCCAATTAATAACTCTTCAAAAAGCTTTTCCCCAGGTCTTAAACCAGTATAAACAATTTCAATATCCCCATTCTTGTTCATTGAATCTTTAATTTTAAACCCACTCAACTGGATCATTCTTCTCGCCAAAAAATCAATACTTATAGGCTCACCCATATCTAACACAAATACATCGCCTCCTTTCCCCATTGATCCTGACTGAATCACTAATTCGACTGCCTCTGGTATGGTCATAAAGTACCTTACCATTTTTTGGTCAGTTACAGTAATAGGGCCGCCCTCCTTAATTTGCTTGTTAAATACTGGTACGACTGAGCCACTAGAGCCAAGAACATTGCCAAACCTTACAATTGTAAATTTTGTTTGAGATTGAATCTTTGAAAGTGCCTGCAGAATAAGCTCTGCAAGTCGCTTTGTTGCGCCCATAGTGTTGGTTGGTCTAACTGCTTTATCTGTTGATATTAAAACAAACGTTTTAACATTTGCATCAATTGCTGCTTTAGCGCAAATTAGAGTACCAAAGACATTGTTTACCACTCCTTCAGTACTATTAAACTCTACCATTGGCACATGCTTATAAGCGGCAGCATGGTATATTGTATCAACTTTAAATTTATTAAATATTTGTTTTAATCTAGCAGCATTATTTACTGTCCCTAGCATTGGAATCAACTTAATTTTTCCAGATGTTATTGAAGATAGCTCAGAATCTATAGAATAAAGCAGAAACTCACTGTGATCAAACATTATCAAAATCTTGGGTTTTAATAATACAATCTGCCTACATAGCTCAGAACCAATTGATCCTCCAGCTCCAGTTACCATTACTACTTTTCCTAAAATATTCTTTTTCAATAACAAATCTATTGGAGCTACGCTGTCCCGCCCTAAAAGATCTTTAATTTGAATATCTTGCAAGTCCTCAATCTGTATTTTTCCTAAAACTAATTCACTGATCCCTGGAACTGACCTTACTAATAAAGAAAAGACCTGCAAGTCGGTAATAATTTCGTTACGTCTCTTTCGAGTTATTGAAGGTAGAGCAAGTAAAACCTCTTCAATATGATTTGTTCTACTAAAAACTTTTAATTGATCAACTGAAATAATATCCATACCATGGATTGTTCTGCCTTGTAAAGTAATATTATCATCAATAAAAGCAATTGGATTTAGCTCTTGTGACTGCTTTAAAGCAACCGATAGTTGGATGCCAGCAGAGCCAGCTCCATAAATTATTACATTAGATGCATTAGAAAATTGGGTTGAACTAAGCAACCAACGAGTAGTCATTCTTAATCCAATGATTATTAG
>Ga0115000_10002346_pt1 | contig 16394 bp, 12 predicted proteins | sample ArcticOcean_MG_C_6_FD_89690 | JGI IMG/M metagenome (GOLD analysis project Ga0115000, IMG submission 89690) | Marine microbial communities from western Arctic Ocean - ArcticOcean_MG_CB8_128 | ecosystem: Environmental > Aquatic > Marine > Oceanic | place: Arctic Ocean: Canada Basin | collected...
GGCGCCTTCTTCGCGGGAGCCTTCTTCTTCGCAGGAGACTTCTTCTTGGCTGGCGCCTTCTTCTTGCCCACAAGGACGGCGAGGTCGACGAGGCGGTTCGAGTAACCCATCTCGTTGTCGTACCAACCGAAGATCTTGACGAGCGAACCCTGGGCCATGGTGAGCCCAGCGTCGAAGGTGCAGCTGGCGGGCGAGCCGACAATGTCAGCTGAGACCAGCGGGTCTTCCGAGTAGACGAGCACGTTCTTGAGCGGGCCGGAGGTGGCCGCCTTCTTGAACGCGGCATTGATCTGTTCGACGGTGACGTCCTTCTTGAGGATGCCGGTGAAGTCGGTGATCGAGCCGTCGGGGATCGGCACCCGCAGCGAGGTGCCGTCGAGCTTGCCCTGCATCTTCTTCATCACGAGGCCAGTGGCGCGAGCGGCGCCGGTGCCAGTGGGAATGATGTTGACGGCGGCGGCGCGAGCTCGGCGAAGGTCGCTGTGCGGACCGTCGACGAGTGCCTGATCACCCGTGTAGGCGTGGATCGTGGTCATGAGGCCCTGCTGCACACCGAAGGCGTCGTCAAGGACCTTGATCATCGGCACGAAACAGTTGGTGGTGCACGACGCGTTGGAGATCACGTGGTGACGGGCCGGGTTATAGGTGTCTTCGTTGACACCCATCACGAACGTGGCATCACAGTCACCGGACGGAGCGGAGATGATCACCTTGGGCGCGCCAGCTTTGCGGTGAGCCTCAGCGGCTTCCTTCTTCGTGAAGAAACCGGTGGACTCGATCACGACATCGACGCCGAGATCGGCCCAGGGAAGATCAGCAGGGTTGCGTTCGCTGAGCACCTTCAAGACATCGCCGTCGACACTGATGCCATCACGGGTGGCCTTGACTTTCCCGCCGAACTTGCCATGCACCGAGTCGTTGGCGAGCAGGTGTGCCATCGTCTCTCGTGAGCCGAGGTCGTTGACAGCGACGAAGTCGATGTCGGCCCCGGATGCCTTGGCGGCCCGGAAGAAGTTGCGGCCGATTCGGCCAAAGCCGTTGATGCCGACGCGTACGGTCATATTGGGATCTCCCATGGTTGGGTCTTTGGCCTTTCGGCCAGCGCTTGATGGAACCACAAATGGCGCCGGAAAGCGACCATGGAGCGCGTCAAATTACCTAGACCGTCTTCTGACGACTCGAGCGGATCAGCTACGAACGCCGGTTACCAACTCAGAGACTGCGTTCGCGAGCAACTCCGGCTCATGAACAAGGCCACCCCGGACACGGAGAGCTGCAGAAACGACAAGCGATTCGAGCGCGGGATCGACGGCGAGCGAACGGTCGGCCAGCACCACATCGGGAGCGAGGCCGTGGGCGCGGACCGCAGCCACATGGTCAGCCAGCGAGTAGCCGTCGGTCTCACCAGCTTCCGGGCCCAGGTTCGCGACATAGACGACGAGTGCATCGGACGTATCGATCGCCCGGCGCACGCCGGGCAGGGCAGCGGCAAGTACCGATGTGTAGAGCGATCCCGGTCCGACCACGACAACGTCGGCGTTCCCAATTGCCGCCTCGACCTCAAGCGGCACCGGAGGGTCCGCGGGCGAGGTGTAAAGGCTATGAATTTTTCCAGACCGGGAAATGGCGACCTGGCCGCGCACCACGCCATGTGCAGTGTCGGCGAGCAGGTCTACCCGAGTACGTGAAGTGGGCAGAATCCGACCGCGGGCCCCGACCATGGCGACGGCAGTGTCCATCGCGAAGACCGGGTCCTCGGTGTTCTCCAGCAGCGCGGCGAGCATCAAATTGCCGGCGGGATGCCCGCTCAGCGTTCCTTCGGCGAAACGATGGTCGAGAGCATCTCGAACAAGGCCCGGGGGCGTGAGGGCGGCCAGGCAACGCCGCATGTCGCCGGGAGCGATAATTCCGAGCTCTCTTCGGAGGCGGCCGCTGGAGCCGCCGTCGTCGGCCACGGAGACCACCGCCGTGAGTTCGCCCGCGAGGTCTCGAAGGGCCTCGAGCGTCATCGACAAGCCGTGTCCGCCGCCGAGCGCAACAATACGCCGGGCGGTCACTTCGCCACGTCGCGATGGACCACGGCCGGGGCGTGACCAAGTTGGACGAGCACGTCCGCCATCCGCTCCGCGATCGCGACCGAGCGATGCCGCCCACCTGTGCAACCAAAGGCGATCGTGAAGTACGACTTCCCTTCTTGCACATAGAACGGAAGAATCAGTGCAAGAAGTCGTTCGAGCCGGGCGAGGAACGCATCGGTCACCGGCTGCTCGAGCACGTAGGCGGCAACGGGTTGATCCAGCCCGGTCTGAGGCCGGAGCTCCTCCACCCAGTGGGGATTGGGCAAGAAGCGACAGTCCAACACCATGTCGACATCAAGCGGGAGGCCGTGTTTGTAGCCAAACGACGTGACCGTGGTGTGCATCGTGTGACCGGCGCCGCCGTCGCTAAATACCTCGAACATGCGATCATGGAGTTGATGCACGTTGAGATCGGTGGTGTCCATCATGAGATCGGCTTCCGCCCGGAGGGGCTCAAGCGCCAACCGCTCGTTCTCGATCACTTCGCTCAGTGTGCCCGAACCCGAAGCGGCGAAGGGATGCACTCGTCGGCTCGATTCGTAACGCCTCACCAACACTTCGGTGGATGCATCCATGAAGACGAGCTGCACGCGGCTGAACTTCGACCTCAGCACCGACACGAGCGGTGCCATCTCCTCGTGGTAACGCCCCGACCCGACAACCAGCGCCAACCGGTCACCTGCCTTCGAGGAACCATCGGCCAGCTCCGCAACCTTCGGAATAAGCGCGGGCGGCAGGTTGTCCATGACGAACCAACCAAGATCTTCGAGATTGTCGGCCGCGACGGTTCGACCGGCGCCGGACATCCCTGCGATCACCACGAGTTCACTCACGAGAATCCGATCGTAGTAGCGCGCCAACAACGCGCCCGAGCACCCAGACCCGTCCACCCATCGGCCGAGCGATCATTCCTCTGAGGAACGGCGGTCGCCGACCAGCGCCAGAAGTCGAGGCGTCGTGACAACAACGTCCTCTTCGTACTCTGGGGCCTTGGCCAAGAAACCCGGAGGAGGTGCGGGCTCAAGCATGACTGCGAGGTTGATTCCGGCCCGAATCATGCCGTTGACGTAGCGGCTGAGCGGCCGGTGCACGAACCGAACAAACACGCCCTTCTGCACCTCTTCGACCGTCACTGCCTCGCGGAGGTAGGCACCAATGCGCCAATAGGTCTCGGGCGGATCGATCATGTGGTCGATGATCATCCCGCTGTCGGGAGTTTGCAAGAGCGGGTGGTTCAGGAACAACACGAACCGGCCCCCGGGTCGAAGCACACGCGCCACCTCGGCGAGCGCCTCGTCGAGCGCATCGACATGTTCGAAGACGAGACACACAACAACCGCGTCAACCGACGCATCAGCGATCGGAAGAAGGTCGGCGGCCGCAAGTGAGTACACCGGTCCACCACCTCGCTGCGTGGCGACGGAGATCTGCGACGGTGTGGGATCGAGTCCGACCACCTCGACACCGGTGGCCGCGAGCGCCCGAGCGATCTGACCCTCACCCGTGCCAACATCGAGGACACGCGAATAGCCGGCCAGATGTTCGAGCGCGAGCGGAATGATCTGCTCGACATATTCGGGGTCGACACCGTCGGTGAACTCTCGTTGCCACCAGTCGGCGTGTTCATCCCATTTTGGTTCCGTCACTCCATCAGGATGCCGCGGAACCCCTTGTGCGCGTTGCCGAGCGCGGGCTCGCGCTAACCGATGTCGACTCGCACCACAGACTGCTCGCCCTGCATCGCGACCCAGAGCCAGCCGTCGGCATAAGAGATGCCGGTGGGTCCGCCACCGGCGCTCGATCCACGGAGCGGGGTAGTCGTTCGGATCTCTCCCGATTCCGCGTCGACCTCCACCAGCGCTCCGTCGTCGGTCACCGTGACCCAAACCGAGCCGTCGACGGACACAAGCTCGGTGGGTCCGTTTCGAACCACTGCGGTCCAGACGACCTCGCCGCTCAAAGGATCAACCTTGGCGATCGTGTTCTCGTCATGATTGGCCACCCACAGATGAGTCGCGTCGGCTGCGAGTCCAACCGGGCCTTGACCAACGATCACACGCTGGACTATTTCGAAGCTCTCGCGGTTGATCTTCGCGACTTCCCCAGAGCCGAACACTGCGACCCAGAGGCCATGCGCTTCGCTAGACAGAATCGCGGTGGGTTTGCCTCCAACGTCGACCAGTTGCAGCACGTTTCCGTTGTCCGGTTGAACACGGGCCACGCTCCCTCCATCAAACGAGGCAATGACAAGGCTGATGCCATCCTTCTCAATCCCATCCGGTCCGACGAAGGCAAAAGTCGTCGCGACCGTATCGGTGGACGGATCGACCTGGAGCACCTCGTTGTCCTTATAGTCCGTCAGCCAAACCGACGTTGGTGTGCGCAGAACCCGCGTCGCTCGATCGGCGATATTGCCGTTCGCAACGACGCTGTTCATCTCGGGATCGACGAGTGATACCTCGCCGAAGGCGCCCACAACCGCGACCGAGTCATCCAAGGCATCAACGAATTTGGCGTCGGCGCCGAGAACCACTCGGCGGAGTAGATCGCCGCTCAAGGCCGGAGGGGGACGATCGGATAGCGCCACGATCTACGCGGCCAGGTCCGCTTGCTCTTCTCGCGCAGCAGTGAGTTCTGACCGCGCGCCCACCAGCGCCTCTTCGTTCGCCTCGGCGGCCCGCTCGAGTTCGTCGGTCGCGGGTGCGTCAACCACGGCGGGCGATGAGGGAGGAGCGACAGCAGTCTCGCGGTCGGTGTCGACGTTCCCGGCGGTTAGCCAAAGGACCGCGAACAACGCGACTACGCCAAAAAGCACACCCAGGCCGATCAGGAACGGCCTGAGCGGCAGCGTGATGGTCTCGGTGATCTCAGAATCGGTAAACGCCCCTGGGCGCTCAGGCACCACCTTCGAAGGCTCGCTCGAGGGCAGCGGCGCTGTTTCGGATGGCTCGAATGGACGGAGCACGTTCTCCTCAGGGAGATCGTCACCGTTCGATGTGTCGTTCATAGCCGCTCCTATATCCGCTACTGGCGAAACTACTCGGCGACCCCCGCTGGCGGGGGACGGCGTTCCCGCGCTTCCACCCGATGTAAAGCGCGGAAAACATTCTCTGCTACGTCGTCGGGAAGCCACGACAATTTCTTGAGGTCATCGAGCTCAGCTCGTTTGACCGAATTCACTCCGCCGAGCTCCTCGTTGAGCCGTTTCTTGCGGGCGGGCCCGAGTCCTTCGATGCCATCCAATGCCGACTTCGTCATGCGTTTGTCTCGAAGCTGACGATGGAACGTGATCGCGAAACGGTGGCTCTCATCGCGAATTCGCTGCAACAGGTACAGGGCTTCGGATTGGCGAGGCAAGCGAATCGATTCGCTTTGTCCGGGTACAAACACCTCTTCAAACTGTTTGGCCAGCGAGACAACGGGGATCTCGTCGCTCAGACCAAGTTGGTCAAGCACGCGAACGGCCACGCTCAGCTGGCCCTTTCCGCCGTCGACCACGAGCAGTTGCGGCGGATAGGAGAAACGCCCTTCGCGCTGCTCCACCGGTACCCGGCGTTCTTTCAGGTACGCAGTGAAGCGCCGAGTGAGTACCTCTTCCATCGCAGCGAAATCATCATTTCCTGCGACCGTTTGAATCTTGAAGCGGCGATATTCCGACTTCTTGGGCAGCCCGTCTTCCATCACTACCATCGAGCCGACATAGTCGCTGCCCGAGATGTGGCTCATGTCGTAGCACTCGATCCGCAGCGGCGCGACCGGGAGGTCGAGGTGGGATTGCAACTCGTTGAGCGCTCGCGCGCGACTGTTGTGATCGTTGGTCCGCTTGAGCCGGTGACGGGTGAAAGCCTCTTTTGCGTTCTGCGTGACGGTGGCTTGCAACTGCCGCTTGTCACCCCGCTGGGGGATGCGGATCTGCACCTTCGATTCGCGCGCCTCGGTGAGCCACTCCTCGTACAGCGCGGGGTCGCTTGGAAGATCGGGGACCAGCACTTCCTTTGGCGACCCGACCGGGTTGTCCTCGAAGTACAAACGTTCGAGGACCCGGCTGATGAGTTCGGCCCGATCAAGCTCTTCGGCCTTGTCGACAACGAAGCCGCGCTGTCCCATCACTCGACCCTTGCGGACATAGAAGACCTGGACCGCAGCCTCCAACTCGTCGTCGCACAGCCCGATGACATCGACGTCTTCGTTGCGGTTGAAGACCATCTGCTGCTTCTCCACCGCCTTCCGGACTGCAGCGAGACGGTCACGAAGATGGGCCGCAAGTTCGAACTCAAGTTCTGCCGACGCCGACTGCATCTGCGCTTCGAGTCGCGCCACGATTTCGTCGGTGTCGCCCTCGAGGAACGAGGTCAGTTCTTGGATCAGGCCGTCGTAGTCGGCCTTGCTGATCTCATCGACACAAGGCCCCGCGCACTTCTCGATGTGGAACAGGAGGCACGGCTTACCGAGCTTCTCGTGGTGGCGAAACTTGTTGTCAGTGCAGGTGCGAATTGGAAACGTGCGGAGCAGGAGGTCGAGCGTGTCGCGGATCGCGTACGCCTGGCCGTATGGACCGAAGTAACGATTTCCCTTCTTCCTTTTGCCTCGCATCACCATGGCCCGCGGCCATTCGTCGGCGGTGGTGAGACATAGGAACGGGTACGACTTGTCGTCGGTGTACCGAACGTTGAACCGAGGCTTGTGGCGTTGAATCAACGAGAATTCGAGCATCAGCGCGTCGACTTCGCTGGCCACCTGAATCCACTCGACCGTCTCTGCGGTCTCGATCATTTGCCGGGTGCGAATGTGGAGATTACGAGGGTTCTGGAAGTAGTTCGATAGACGCGATCGAAGGCTCTTCGCCTTGCCGACGTAGATCACTCGACCTTCGGCGTCTTTGAATTGATAAGAGCCCGGCGTGTCGGGAATGGACCCGGCCGGGGGACGCTGCACCATCGACATCGACACTAGGGCCAACGCGATGGCGCCTCCTCACACTTGAGCGGCTTGTCTTCGCTCGCAGAGGAAGTTTCGGTAGCGATCGCTGGGGTGCGTCTGCAGGCTGGCAACGGGCCGTTGGGCCCTAGTTGCGAGAACTCGTAACCATGAGACCGCAAGCATTGCTCAACCTGGCAATACGGTCCGTCGAAGCTGCGGTTGTCGAAGGCAAGGGTCTCGTCGCCGTCGACCGTCGTTACATCAACCCCTCGAGCGGTCAAGACTTCGGCGACCGAGTCGTTTCCACTAGGGAGTTCGAGCACCTGGTCGCCCGCCGCGAATGTGCTCAGCAGCTCGTGAAAGCGCGACTCCGAACCCAAGGCAGGAGAATTCTCAATAGCCGCAGTCATGAATCCATCGGCACATAGGCTGACCGAATCAAGTGGTCATGACAATAGTTCACGCCCAGGTGGGCGGATTGGTCAGCTCAGGAGCGGTGCAAGGAACTTGCCCGTATAACTCTCGGGCACCTCGACGATCTCCTCGGGAGTCCCAGCGGCGACCACTTGCCCACCTCCTGATCCACCCTCAGGTCCGAGATCAACCACCCAATCCGCCGTCTTGATGACATCGAGATTGTGCTCGATGACCAACACGCTGTTGCCCTGGTCGACGAGACGACCGAGCACACCGAGCAGCTTACGAATGTCTTCGAAGTGCAGACCCGTGGTCGGTTCATCGAGGATGTAGATCGTGTGGCCAGTGGAGCGCTTCGCCAGCTCACTGGAGAGCTTCACACGCTGCGCTTCGCCACCCGACAGCGTCGGCGCGGGCTGTCCAAGCCGGACATAACCCAAACCAACGTCTACCAATGTCTGCATGTGGCGGCTGATCACCGGCTGGTTCGCGAAGAACTCCAACGCCTCTTCGCACGGTAAATGCAGCACTTCGGAGATGTTTTTCCCCTTGAACTCGATCTCAAGGGTGTCTCGGTTGTAGCGCTCGCCGTTGCAAACCTCGCACGGGACGTAGACGTCAGGCAGGAAGTGCATCTCGATCTTGATGGTGCCGTCGCCCTGGCAAGCCTCGCAACGGCCCCCCTTCACGTTGAAGGAGAACCGGCCCGGCAGATAGCCGCGCACCTTGGCCTCCTGCGTCTGGGCGAAGAGCTTTCGGACGTGGTCGAACACGCCGGTATAGGTGGCCGGATTCGATCGTGGCGTGCGCCCGATCGGCGACTGATCGATCTGGATGACCTTGTCGAGATGCTCGATGCCGTCGACCCGTTTGTGGAGCCCCGGCGGCACCTTCGAGGTGTAGATGCTCTGCATCAGCGAGCGATACAGAATGTCGTTGACCAGCGTGGACTTGCCCGATCCGGAGACACCGGAGACACACACGAACTTCCCGAGCGGGAAATCGACGTCCACGTTCTTCAGGTTGTTCTCGCGGGCGCCCTTGACGGTGACCACGTTGCCGTTGCCGATCCGACGAACACCCGGCACCGCAATCGAACGTTTGCCCGAGAGGTACTGACCGGTGATCGACCTCGGGTTCTTCAGGAGCTGCTTGTAGGTGCCGGAGTGGACGATTTCGCCGCCGTGCTCCCCAGCGCCGGGGCCAATATCGACAACGTGGTCCGCCACCTTCATCGTGTCTTCGTCGTGCTCCACGACCAACACCGTGTTGCCGAGGTCACGCATACGCAGCAGGGTCTCAATGAGTCGCTGGTTGTCGCGCTGATGCAGGCCGACCGAGGGTTCGTCGAGTACGTAGAGCACCCCGACGAGGCCAGAACCGACCTGCGATGCCAGTCGAATGCGCTGGGCTTCGCCGCCGGCCAGCGTGGCGGCCGAGCGCGACATGCTCAGATAGTCGAGGCCGACGTCGAGCAGGAACCCAAGCCGGGCGTTGACCTCTTTCAGCACCTGCTCGGCGATGATCATGTCGCGATCGCTGAGCTGCAGCTCACCGAGCGCCTTCGCGGCATCGGCGATCGACATGGCACAGAGGTCGTGGATCGTGTGGTCGCTAATGGTGACCGCAAGCGAGAGCGGGTTGAGGCGTGAGCCTTCGCACTGTGAGCAGTGCACAAGACGCATGTAGCCCTCGATTGCCTCCCGAGCGGCATCGCTCTCGGCTTCGTTGTGACGCCGCATGAGGTACGGCAACACACCTTCATACTTCGCCTGGTAGGTGCGGGTGCGGCCGTAGCGGTTCTTGTATTGCACCTCGATGCGGTCGTTGACGCCCTTGCCGTAGAGCAGCAGGTCCTTCTGCTTTTTGGTGAGCTTGTCCCACGCCTTGTCGGCGGGGATCTTGTATTCCACACAGATTGATTCGACGAGCCGCGAGAAGTAGCGACTCCTTCCGCCCGCCCACGGACTGATGGCGCCGCCGGCCACCGTGGCATCGGGGTCGGGTACCACCAGCTGCGGGTCGACTTCGAAGACCGTGCCAAGACCATCACAATGTCCGCACGCGCCGTAGGGCGAGTTGAATGAGAAGTTGCGGGGTGCAAGTTCCTCGAACGACTTGCCATCGGAGGGGCGCGACAGGTGTTGACTGAAGACGATGGTCTCGGGCTCGGCCCCTTCGTCGCGTGAGACAATCTGCATCTCCGCCACGCCACCCGCGAGGGTGAGGGCGGTTTCGATCGAGTCGGTCAGCCGCCGCTCTATTCCCTCGCGTAGTACGAGGCGGTCGACGACAACCGAGACGTCGTGGGTTTCGTAGCGTTCGAGCTCTAGGGTGATCTCTTCGGCGAGTTCGACCGGTTCGCCATCAACAATCGCGCGGGCAAAGCCCTGCGTCGCGAGATCTTGCAGGAGCGTGTCGTAGGTGCCTTTGCGACCGCGGACCATCGGAGCGAGCACCTGAAAGCGCGTGCCGTCTTCCATGGCAAGGATCTTGTCGACAATCTGTTGCGGCGTCTGCCGTACCAACTCCTCGCCGGTCTCCGGATCGTGAGGGACGCCGATGCGGGCGTAGAGCAGCCGGAGGTAGTCGTAGACCTCGGTGACCGTGCCGACGGTGGAGCGCGGGTTACGGGAGGCGCTCTTCTGATCGATCGAAATGGCTGGCGACAGGCCCTCGATAAAATCGACGTCGGGCTTGTCCATCTGGCCGAGAAACTGGCGGGCGTAGGCACTCAGCGACTCGACGTAGCGGCGCTGACCCTCCGCATAGATTGTGTCGAACGCGAGCGAAGACTTGCCGCTCCCGGACAGCCCGGTGAAGACGATCAGCTTGTCGCGCGGAAGGACGAGATCAACGTCTCGAAGGTTGTGTTCACGGGCGCCTTGAATGACGAGTTGATCGGCCACGGCGGCACTCTAGCGGGATGACCCCTGCGAACACGTGTATGGGGTATCTGCTTGGGTGCAGTACAGTGTTTGGGTGGTGGTTTCGGCTTCTTTGCTGACGGCAGGTGTGGATTATCCGGCGACGTTCTCGCAGTTCCAGGCGTGGTTCGCGGACGATGATTCGTGCCGGGCCTATCTCGAAGGTCTGCGCTGGCCTGATGGGTTTGAGTGCCCGGCGTGCGCTGGTCGGCGGGCGTGGCGGATCAGTACCGGCGCGCAGATGTGTGCGGAGTGTGGGCTCAAGACGTCGGTTACCGCAGGAACGATCTTTGACCGGACCCGCACCCCGTTGTCGATGTGGTTCGCGGCGGCATGGTTCGTGTGCACACAAAAGACCGGCATGTCCGCGTTGGGTCTGCAACGGATGCTCGGGCTGGGATCCTATGAAACGGCGTGGGCATGGCTGCACAAACTTCGCCGGGCCATGGTCGACCCGGACCGGCTCCGCTTGGGTGGGCTCGTCGAAGTCGACGAAACCTACATCGGAGGTCCCAGCGCCGGCCGCGACGGGAGAGGCACCGACAAGACCCTCGTCGTGATCGCCGTTGAATTGCTCGAGCCCAAAGGCATCGGCCGGATCCGGCTCGGGCGCGTCCCCGACGCGACCGGCGACGCGTTGCGCTGGTTTGTCGCGAATGTCGTCGCTCCCGGTTCGACCGTGCGCACCGACGACCTCAACGCCTACCGCAAACTCAGCGAGAACGGCTTTGTGCACGACGCCATCAACGTCAAAGGAACCGGTGAACTCGCCCACGTCGTGCTGCCCGGCGCTCAGCGCGTCGCTTCCCTACTCAAACGCTGGATCACCGGCACCCTGCACTACTCCATCAGCGACAAACACCTCGACTACTACCTCGACGAATTCACCTTCCGATTCAACCGCCGCGGCACCGACAACCCCGGCCTGCTCTTCCGACGCCTCCTAGAACAAGCCGTCATCACCGAACCCTGGCCCCTCATCGACCTCACCACCGAACCCCTCGACACCTGCATCTGGGACTAACTGCACCCCAGCAGATACTCCATACGCGTGTTCGTTAACGGATCGGTTCTGGTTACACGGACAAATAGTCCGCTCACCAGTGGGATGCGATCATCGTTGACGACCGTCCATCCGGGAAGCACTAGCGGATCATCGCCGCGATCGTGTTGCACAAAGCCAATCGAGTCGATCCCAAGGTCGGCGAGGGCCTCGGCAGCCCGCTCGCGACCGCTTGCGCCAGTGGCAACGAGCCACTGCTCGTCGAGCACCCGCATTCCGCCTTCGCGGGCCAAGTGCGGATCATGGAAGACCAACGCAGGTTCGTCGCGATCGGCGAGTTCGTTCGTCGCATCGGCGAAGGCATGGGTGCGTTCGATTGTCCAAGCAACACCGATGAGTGTCACAGCCGCACCTGCGACGGCGGTGCCTCGGAGAACCGCCCGGGCCCGCCCTCCGGTCAGGGTGACCGTCGCCACGACGATGAGCAGTGCGCCGGTCGCCAGGATGTAGCGGCCGCCCCACAACGGCGCGGCGCCGCCGGTGTATTGCACAGCCCAAACCAGCGGCAGCGAGACCAACGCGATCGCACCCACCATGCGGTGGTCGCCACTCCCCCACGACTTCGCGATCGCCAAGCCGGCGACCGGTGTAGTGGCAATGAGCCCAGGAACGAAGCCCAGCCCATCGGTGGCCATGTCGAGCACGAGCAACAGACCGATCGATCGGAGCACGAGGAGTACCGGTCGAAGCGGCAGTTCCATCTGCGCGCTTCGGCGGCCGAGTTCGACAAGAGCGCCAACGGTGATGAACGCCACAACGAGATACACCAAGGCAGTGCGGCCGAACGGCGCCGCGAATGTGAGCACCGCTTCCTCCGCCCGCAGGCCGATGTCGCCACCGGCCCGTGCGGCGGTGCCCGTCGAACGGCCGGTGCGGGTGGCGTCGCCGATAATGGCGGACTCAAGAAGAGAGTTGGCCGCCGTCATTATCGCAAGGCCGGCCAGCATGGCGGCGCCGCGGCACGCGGCCCCGATCGGACGGCCAGACATGAGGACACGGAGGCCGAGCGCACCGCCGGCGACGAAGCCATAGACCAACGCCTCTTGCCGCATTGCGGCCGCGATGCCGAAAAGCAACCCGGCCGCCAGCGCGGAACGGGCCCGACCGTCGCCCTGCGCAGCATCAAGCACGAACGCCACCGCCCAGAGGATGAGTGCTGCTCCCAGAAGTCGAGGGCGTAGACCGTGGCTGGAGAGGCGAGTCCAACGATCCAGAACGCCGTCATTCCATCGGCCTGATCGTCGCGACCGAGACGTTGGGCGAGAGCCCGAGCGCCAAACGCGGCGAGCAGAGTGCCGAGAACAGGGATCAGCCCCGCTGCAAGTGCACCGCCAACCTTGTAGATCGGGAGGGCGATGAGCAGCATCGGCAGGGAGGTGGCATTGATCCACTTGCCATCGACATGCGCTGTGCTGAACATTGGATACAGCGCGCCTTCAGGATCTGCCGCTTCCGCCCAGTAGCCCAGGTCAGGCGAGAGCGAACCCGAGCGATCCATGGCCTCGAGCGTGGCGATCTTGCCGCCGACATCGGTGGAGAGAAAGCCCATGGGGTCGGTGACGAGCATCAAGCCGGCCAGCACGACAAACAACACGGCCGCCGACGGGAGGGGGCGACGATGCCAACCAATCGCCGTGTCGGCGATGTCGGCGCGAATAAGAGTTGGAGATTCCACGAGGCCCTATCGACAGCATCGCTAACGAGTGGAGGCCCCTAACGCATCTCTCGAAGCTCTCGCTTCAGGTCTTTCACCTCATCGCGCAGTCGCGCCGCGTACTCGAACCGCAAATCGATGGCCGCATCGTGCATCTCGGTCTCAAGGGTGCGAATGAGTCGCTCAAGCTCGTCTTCGGGGAGGTCACTCAGGTCTTCGGTGGCCCGGCGTTTGGCCCCGAGCTCGGAGAGTGCCGCGGGAACTGGCGCGCGATCGGCGGCCGGGCGAATCATCGACAAGATGTCGGTGATCTCCTTGCGGATCGACGTGGGATCGATGCCATGTTCGATGTTGTACGCCTCCTGCACTCCGCGTCGGCGCATGGTCTCCGAGATGGCTCGCTGCATCGAATTTGTCATCTGGTCGGCGTACATCACCACTTGGCCGGCCACATTTCTTGCGGCGCGACCAATCATCTGTACGAGAGAGGTCTCGCTGCGAAGGAAGCCCTCTTTGTCAGCATCGAGGATCGCGACCAGCGAGACCTCAGGAAGGTCGAGGCCCTCACGGAGCAGGTTGATGCCCACCAATACGTCGAACTCCCCGAGCCGAAGATCGCGCAGGATCTCGATGCGCTGGATGGTGTCGACCTCGCTGTGCAGGTAGCGCACCCGGATGCCCTGCTCCAGCAGATAGTCGGTGAGGTCTTCGGCCATCTTCTTGGTGAGCGTGGTGATGAGGACCCGCTCGTGGCGTTCGACGCGACCACGGATCAATTCCTGGATGTCGTCGATCTGCCCCTTCGTGGGCTTGACGATGACCTCGGGATCGATAAGTCCGGTGGGGCGGACGATTTGCTCAACGACCTGAGTGGACCGTTCGAGCTCATACTTTCCGGGCGTCGCCGAGAGGAACACAACCTGGTTGAGACGATCCATCACTTCTTCGAACTGAAGTGGGCGGTTGTCGGCCGCCGACGGCAGCCGGAATCCATGGTCGATCAGGTTGGCCTTACGGCTGCGGTCGCCCTGGTACTGCCCATGGAGCTGCGGCACCGCCACGTGTGACTCGTCAATCACCATCAGGAAATCTTCGGGGAAATAGTCGATGAGCGTGAATGGCGGTTCACCCGGCCCCCGCCCATCAATTGGTCCTGAGTAGTTCTCAATGCCGTTGCAGTACCCGACCTCTTGCATCATCTCGAGGTCGTATTCCGTGCGCATGCGGAGCCGCTGGGCCTCAAGCAGTTTGCCGTCACTCTCGAACACCTGGAGCCGATCGGCCAGCTCGGATTCGATCCGGGCTATCGCCGCTTGCATCCGCTGTTCGCTGGTGGCGTAGTGCGTGGCGGGAAAAACGATGAGCTCGTCGAGCGACTCGATCCGTTCGCCGGTGAGCGGATCAACGACCGTAATCTGCTCCACCTCGTCGCCGAAGAGCTCGATACGAACAGCCGTTTCGTCGTAGGCCGGGTGGATTTCAATGGTGTCGCCCCGCACTCGGAACTTGCCGCGTACGAGGTTCATGTCGTTGCGTTCGTATTGCAGGTCGACCAGCCGGCGCAGAATTGAGCGTTGGTCGTGTTCTTCGCCCTTGCGCACCACAAGTAGTTGGGTCTCGTACTCCTCAGGAGAGCCGAGGCCGTAGATGCACGAGACAGACGCCACGACAATGGTGTCGCGACGGGTGAGCAGCGATGACGTGGCGCTGTGGCGCAACCGATCGATTTCGTCGTTCACCGACGAGTCCTTCTCGATATAGGTATCGCTAGCCGCCATATAGGCCTCGGGCTGGTAGTAGTCGTAGTAGCTGACGAAGTACTCCACCTGGTTATTGGGGAAGAACTCCTTCAACTCATTGGCGAGCTGCGCAGCCAGCGACTTGTTCGGGGCGAGTACCAGGGTGGGGCGCTGCACCTTCTCGATTGTCCACGCGATCGTCGCGCTCTTGCCCGAACCGGTGATGCCGAGCAGGGTTTGGAATCGTTCGCCGCGCTCGATGCCCGCGGTGAGCTGCGCTATCGCCGCGGGCTGATCGCCCGCCGGTTGGAAGTTGGACACAACTTTCAACGGAACGCGGGCAGAGGGAACGGACACTGGCGCCATGGCGCCAACCTACCGAGGGGGTGCGACACCCGCGGCGTTGGCAACGGGCCAGCTTCAAGGAATGCCCGAAAGCAAACATGCCCTCCGCCGGTGACACATGCGAGTAGGCCAACACTCGAAACTGCGCCGGAACTAAGACGGGTGCGGGAGGGTTTTCATCCAGGACCAGATGAAGGAGATCTGGGGTTCGAGTTCTTCAAGAGTGCCGGAATTGTCGACGATGCGATCGGCGACTGCTCGACGGGCTTCGCGGCTGGCCTGATTCTTGATGCGAGACTTCGCGTCGGACTCCTTAAAGCCGCGGAACTTCACGAGGCGACGTAGCGCGATCTTGGGATCGACATCGACGACAACGATTCCGCCGAGGTTCGCGTACTGATCAGCGATCGATTCGCCGTCTGCTCGGACCAGCAACGGAATGTCGAGTACAACAATTGCGTCGGTCCCCTCGACCTTCTTGCGCTGCCGCACCATCTCTTTGCCAACCGCCGGATGCACGATGTCGTTCAGGGCCTTGAGTTCGTCGGCGTCACCGAAGGCGATCGACGCGACGGCAGGTCGATCGAGCCATCCGTCTTTGGCGACGATCTTGTCCCCCCAACGTTTCACCATGGCTTTGAACACCGGCCGGCCGGGCTGCTGTAGTTCGCGAACCATTCGGTCGGCGTCGACTAGTACCGCACCGCGCGCCACGAGACCATCAGCCACCGTGGACTTTCCGCTGCCGATGCCACCGGTCAATCCAATTTCGATCACACCGGCGACGGTAGTCGGACCATCTCGTGGAGGCGATCTCGGCCCCCAAAAACGAAGAAGGCGGAGCCACCCGCCGTGGCTCTGCTCGCGTCGATGACTCGTTGATGTTCCGCCATTTCGCCGATGACGATCGAGTTAATTGCCTCAGCCACGGGCGTCCCCTCAGGGATATCCGCCGTAGCAATCAACACCTCAACGGGCTGTGCATCGGCGTAGACATCGTTCTCAATGCCCCGTACATAATTGAGCAACGCAATACCGGCAAAAACGCCGACGCCGATTGCTGCGATAAAGATGAGTGTCTTGCGCTAACTCACGGGAACCTCGTTGTGGGGAGTGACCTTCTCGGTCCCCCTGCCGGATGCACCTCTTCGTAGTTGAGGCGTTTGGTCCAGGACGTGGGTCCCGGCGCGCATGTGACATCCGGAGGACTCACCTCTCAACGGCTGTTCCCCGTCGCTTCTTGATGTCCGA
>Ga0115000_10002349_pt1 | contig 16381 bp, 8 predicted proteins | sample ArcticOcean_MG_C_6_FD_89690 | JGI IMG/M metagenome (GOLD analysis project Ga0115000, IMG submission 89690) | Marine microbial communities from western Arctic Ocean - ArcticOcean_MG_CB8_128 | ecosystem: Environmental > Aquatic > Marine > Oceanic | place: Arctic Ocean: Canada Basin | collected...
TAACACTGTACCAATGACATCCCCTACCTCTGGAGACGCCCCATTTTTATCAAACTGAATAGTCCCGCCTTTATTGTCGGCATTTGAATTATAGATTTTAAACAGGGGCTCAGCGCTGACCGCGCTTGTCATAGTCATAAGTCCAGCTGTAGTTACCGTACCCGTAAACGTAGGGCTAGCTATGTTGGCTTTCCCAGATATAAGAGCGTTGGCATCAAACATAGTTGGCGTCATTAAACCAGAAACGCTCGTTGTAGCTATAGGTATAACAGCATTAGTACCATCAGAAGATGTTATAGTCCTAGCAGCGTCTGTTCCAGTGATACCTAAATCTGTGGTAACGTTTGTATTCTTAGCTGTATTTGCACCAACTGCGTCAAATATACCGGTAGACATAACACCCGAAGCAGACGTTGTGGCTACAGGTATTACAGCGTCTGTTCCGTCTGAAGAGACTATAGTCCTAGCGCCAGTTGTTCCGGTGATAGTTAAGTCTGTGGTAACGTTTGTTAACTTATTTGTATTTAAGCCAATCGCTGCGACATGGTCATCTGTCATTATACCCCAGTTAGTGCTGTCCGCGGCGGACATACTCAAGTTGGTACCAGTAGACGAGGTTATAGTATAGGAGTTAACCGCGAGGGTTTCTCCTAGGTCCGTATCATCCTGAGTGTTTGTATTAGCTGTAACGGATATCCACGCTCCTCCACTCCCCGAATCACCCGAGTAGTATTTTAGTATGTCGTCATCAGTATCGTAGTATATCTGCCCCTTAAGGGCTGTGCCGGCGGGCTCGCTGACATTATGTATTACTGCTCTTTGAAGCTGATTTTGCTTCAGATCTATTGCGCTATAAAATAATTTAGCCATTTTTTATTAGTTTAGATATGCCACACCCTCAATCTGAGTTGGAGATCCGGCAGATTCGAATGTTAGTGTTAGTTGATTAGTACTGTTGTATGTAAGGCCAAAGCCTTCTATTTCCCCTCCTCCGTCTAGGATAACTACCACGCTTGGGCGTTTGCCTAGATTATGGTTTATTACCCAGGTATCAGCCGCTAGGCTCTGTGCATGCGTATATGTAGCATCCCCTGAGGTGCTGGTAGGGGTTGTAAACTTCGTTATCTTACCGTTGGAACCTATCCCTATGACATGAGCCGCGCTCAACGTTTCTATATTTTCAATATAAACGTCATTGCGGAAGTAGGATGTCCACTCTTGGACATTAGCTCCAATCCACTTCATGCTAGAGCTAGTTTTACAAGTGTACCGATTATTGCTACGAATATAATACCCGCACTCCATTCAACAGTCTTCTTCCAACGAAGGACACCTTTGAACTGATCTATCAAAGCATTTCGCTCTGGCTCACACATAACTCTGAACTCAGTGTTTTTATTCGTGTGAACGATCAGTCCGTCTTCTGGGTCCATAATCTTATTGTGTATGTCATCAACTTTAGCAGCTAATCCATTTACGCACTTCTCTATCCTCTTCAACTCACCGTTAGGTTGGTGGCTGCGGATCTCCTGTAACGCCTCAATTATCTCCTGCATTTTTTTAACTTCTTTAGTATCCTTCATAATAATCACTCACTTATAGTTGAAATTTAATCATGGTAATAACATTTACCAGATTCATTAGACGTCATTATTTTGCACCTTGTACCATTATCTTTTTTATGCTTACACTGGTGTTTCTTACCAGTTGAGTTCTTCTTTGCTTTCTCGTGGATAGTACAATATCTACTTTTACCCTTAGTTTTGAGGCTACATCTCTTACCTACGCTACTCACGCCCGCGCATGTTATATTCTTCTTACCAGCTTCCTTTTCCGAATCTTGCTCTTTCTTAAACTTATCTTTTAAGATCTTTTCCTCGGCAGCTTTCTCAGATGCCTTTTCGTATTCCTTGAGTCTTGCTTTTTCGATGTTCTCTGGTGTAGTAGGGTTTTTCCTCTCATATGATTTTAGTAACTTAACTGTCTCTTTAGCTTGTTCAACGCTTTCGCTGCCGATACCTAAGTTCCACTTGCTCCAACCAAGTCCTAGAGATAATCGCGTCATAGTGTGTAAATCACCATCCATAGCTTCCACTAAGTTAGAAACCTTGCGATATAACCTGTTTACAGGCATATTAGTAAGTCCTTCAATTAAAGAAGTGGTAGCATTATATATAGGGTTATCAATATCTGAGTATGGCATGTAACTCATAACGTCCTTATTAAACTTATCAGCGTTAAGTGCGTTATATATCTTTCTCATTTTAATACCAATAGGTGGTACAACGTTGGTCATCTCAATCACAACTGCACCCATGTCACCCTTATAGCCCTTGGCTCTCTCTTTACGCCATCTCAAGTAGGTATTTTTTAGCATAGCCATAACACCACCTACCATGCCTGAACCTCTTAATAAACTGTCAATCATTCCATTGACAACTCTTTCGGTTTTCTTGTCAATCTCATCCTCGTCATCTCCAAACATAGCCGCGTGAAGTGCTGTTTGTAATGTGTAAAATATAGCGTTTTGTATAGTGCTATAGTATATAATCCTAGATATATGCTCCTTAGGATCACCTCTGCGGTTCTTAAGGTCAATAAAAGCTTTCTTTATCAACCTATTATATTGCATAGGTGTATTCTGGAAAGAAAGAAAGAATTTACCTAACGGTGAAGCCTGTTGCTTGGAAACTCTATCTTCTCTGGAAGACTGTTGAGTTTTCTCTGCTAACTCCATCATATCTAAGAAAGACTGCTTTTCAGCTTCAGCTTGTGTCAAACCTTCTTTTACGTATGTGTCAATCCTATTTCTATAAAAAGTAGCTCCACCTAAAGCTATAGCTAAACTATCCGCCGCTTGTGTTGGCGTAAAACCTATTTTAAGTAAAAAACCTAAGGCGGCTTCAAAAGGGTTGTTAGCTCTGTTAACAGCCTCAGCTAACTCACTGGCATTGATATCATGTGCTAGACCAGATCTCCTTTGCTTCAAGAAGCCAGAGTTAAATATCATAGCTACGTCACCCCAGTATTGAGGTTGATTAGCAAATGCTTTAGCCGCCTTCAGAGGATTATTATCACCCCAGTTAACAAAGTTAACAGTAGAAAGTAACTGCAATACCGCTGATCTAGAGTTCAAAAACATAGTAGCTCCCACTGAGCCATTGATCCACCTCATAACCCTTGCTTCTTGTTGGTCTGGGTTTTTATTCTTACTATTAGTACCAAGCTGCATTCTTTCTAAAACATCAACTAAAGCTATTCTAAAGTTTTTACCATATACAACTTCAATTTTATTGAGATTCTCCTTAGAGAATATTATATCTTTGTTTGTAATCCACTCGTCGAGTATCTTTGATCTATGTTTTTGTACTGCAGCAAACATATCCGATGATATAGTGCCGGAGTGCCAATAGTCAGACGGTTCTGCCACACCACCAGGTCTTTGAGCTATAGCGTTAATTCTATTAGCAAACTTAACAAGATCCTTATCTTTGGAGACAAACTCATTAAGGAGTTTAGCATGATTAGCTGACAAACCGGGGACTTCAAATCCAGCTCTCTTCCAGTTGTATATCCTTATAGCATCCTCAACACTATAACCACTACTACCTTTAACACCCGTCTTCAGCTTCTTGTTAACCTTAGGCATATCCCTTTTTAACAATACTAGATCGGTATTCACAGCTTGCTTAAGCGTATTTACCCTACGTATACCTCTTGAAAATGGATCATACAAATGTTTCTTAAACCACTCCTGGTGAGCCTCACCTTCTTTTCCTTTACCAAGGAAACTGTACATTAAGCCTTCAAAATCCTCCGCTGAAGGTGGTATAAAGAACTTCCAATTACCCTTGCCTTTACCCTCTTTATTAGCCCTTGCCGCGTTTACCTCAATTTTAGAACCAAACCCAGTTACATCCTCTATAATATTGTTGAACTTTGTATCTAAGTTTTTCTCATTATTTTTAGCTTCTTCATCAGCTTTAGCTTTTGCTTTTTGTTTTGCCGTTTGGGCTTTAGCTTTCTTCTTAGGCTTTTTCTTAGGCTTTTTCTTAGGCTTTTTCTTAGCTTCAGCGTTAATTATCTCCGCTATCTTCTTCGGCGCTTCTTTACTGAAACGTATTCTAGATATGTCTTGCTGTACTTTAATCTCCTTGATCTCTGCTTTTACAATTTTAACAGCTTCGTTGAAATCAGATCTATCAACACCAAGCTTCTCGGCAACCGCATCAGCTGCTTTACTAGGGCTGTTCAGCACACTACCGTAGATAGCCATCTCCCTTATTACACCATCTACTTTTTCGGATGTGTTTTTGAAGTTTTCAAGGTTAACATCAGACTCCATAGAGTACATTATATTAGACTTACCTACTCCAACTAAGTTTATTATACTCACTGGGTGAATACGACTTTCCATACCTTGTTGGCGGAGTGTTTGGTTAGCTACAATAACAGCAGCTTGAGTTACCAGCGCTCTAATAGGACTGTCTAAGTTTCTATCAGTGCTAAACCCTCCATCTGGAGTCATACCAAATAAACCTAAAAACAGATCTATTTGATCTTGAGAATACTCTTCATCTAGCTCTCTAAATATATTTAAGTCCTGATTATACCTACCTTGAGTTCCCTCTCCTAAAGCTGAGCTTACTCTTTTACCTTTAGTAAATAAATCACCTAATGACCACGAACTAGCTACACCCGTTGACGTACCACTCCTAGTACCGCTATCTGGAATCATATCCATTAGCTGGGTTACATTTTCCTTTATATATTTTTGAGCATTTTTCCTTGACTGAGAAGTTAGGTTTTGACCAGCTAATATTCTAGCGGCTGGAACGTCAAACTTTTCACCAATCACTTCCAGTATGGCATATAAAGGCCCTAGAGCTCTAACGTCTGACTCTTTACTTGGTCGTCTCTTTTTACCATTCTCTAGAATTAAGTCAGCTACTTCTGTAATAAGTTCTTTTACACCCCTATAATCTAATCCATTTAAGTCTACATCAGCGTTACGTATTATGTCGTGTATCTTATCTATCAGATCGCTCTCTAAGTCTATACTATCAACAAAGACAACACCGTACTCACTAGTACGACTATCTACAATGCTCTTACTTCTACCTTTTGATCCTATAGACATATCTGCTTCCTCAAAAGCTTCAACACCTAAGTCCGCATCTGCCGCGTGCATATCCCCAAAGGTAACATCGTCACCCATTGAAGCATCAGAGTCTAATGTCTTTATTCTTTGTAGGTACTTTTTCTTGATGTCCTGCTTAGACCTGAATATCATCCCACCTTTCATTCCACCACCTGCTTCTCCAGTTAACCAGCCAAACAAGCTACCATTAGCCATTGAAGGATCGTAATTCTTGATAAATCTTTCTACAAGTCGATCTTTTACACTCTGTATGAAATCTATTTCAGCTGTACCGCTAGGAAGACCAAGACTGGCCATACCTTTTTTAATGAGACCATCTAAGCTATTTGTCTCTGATATATCTTGGTAAGCGTCCATAAATTCTGAAGACTGCAGCCATTCCTCTTTTGATTCAAACTTAGGTTTCCCATCAACCTGCGTATGCCTATCAAATCTTTCCTTTAAGTCAGCAGGTTCTTTAGATGACTTTCTTCTATTTAAGTTGTTTTCGTATACCTCTCTAAACTCTTCTTCTGTGAATCCTAGCGTCTCAGCTAACTTAAGGTTTATTTTTCTACTGTTTTCTATACCTTCAGCAGCTATTTCTTTAGACGCTGATATGCGACCTTCTACTCTTATGCCACCTGGATCAAAAGCTTTTTTAAGCCCCTTGGATAAATGACCCTTAGCAACACCGTCGCTATAATCCCTAAGGAAGTTGAAGACATCTTGACCATTTTCAAAAACAACCTCTTTACCGAAAGATTGTAGCACTCTACGTATTACATCGCCAATTTTAACTAATGTACCTTCGTTATATTGCATGGTGCCATTAGCTATAGCATCGACAAAGAGATTCATAGACTCCTCAGCTGAAACAATGTTACCGCGCTCAGCTTGATAATGTAACACTCTGCTTCTAAATCCAGTGTCCCTAATTTGCTTTGGATCTAGATTATATATATATGACTTAAACGTTTCACCCACAGCTAAAGACACTTCTGGGTTACCCTGGAATATACCCTCAAGCATGAAGTGTAAAAACTCGTGACTAGCTACGTTGGTTCCATCAAGTGATAAAGCCACAGCTCTATTTAGTACCATACGAGATGGTTTACCTTCTACACCTGCATCTATGTAACCGTGAACTAAGCTTTGTTCTTTAATCTCATTATCTATCTGATCAATGGCCTCTTTGGCCATTATAACCACATCACCAGTTGATATCTCGATGTAGCTTCTACCGTCTGCACTCTGACCCTTTTTGTATTCACCGTTGCTGTCTTTAACAACTTTATATCCAGCTTGAGCAAGATAAACTTCAGAAACTTTAGCTTGGTACTCCTCTAATGTAGACGTATCCTCATCTATTACAATACGCTTGTTTTCAGGTAGACTTTCGTTAATTTTTCTTATCTTACTAACAATATCTTGGTACCTAGCTGTTTTCTTACGTTTTGTTATGTTATCGCTTATAGGCTTTATTATATTATCCCTAGCTATCTTTAAATCGTTTATGTCATTCTGTATGTCAGCTATTGCTTTTGTCTTAGCTGAACGACTTTTCGATCCACCGCTCACGGATTGTTTCTCTTTTTCTAGAGCCGCAATCTCAGCATCTATCCCCTCTAACTCTTCCCTTGTTTCCTTACTTTCTATAGCATTTAGTATCTCAACTTCAGTAGCAACAAGTTCACCACTGGAAACACCAGCGCCTCTAGTCTTAATGATATCCTCCTCTACACCTGCTTTCTTAAGTATATCAGCGGCTTCATCGTAAGCCATGTAGTCATTTCTTATTTCAATGTCTAGATCTGAAGTGATTTTAGACTTTGGCATTTTCTTTAGACGTGCTTTAGCTTTTGCCCAGGTTTGATAATAAACACCGTCAACATAATAAGCTGGTGCTTTACGACCTGTAGCAGCCCCATGTACAACAGCACCTGCTCCAAATACTAAACCACTAAAGGCTATAGCTTTGCTCATCTCTCTTAAACCCTGCCAGTCAACGTCTCCTCTAGTGCCATCCTGGTTGTAGTTATATATACCTAACAGAGTGGGATCGCCATTAATGACATTTTGCATCGGAAAGTTTATAAGCTCCTCCGTGATCTCCTGTAGTATACCGTTCCATCCTGCGGTTTTTTTTGACCACCGCATAAAGTCATTAATATTGTCAAATTTAACTTTACGTAAAAAGTGACCTAGTGAAACACGCTTTAGCCAGTTGGAATCTGTCAGTAGATCGCCAAGTGGACCTTTTTTTGTCTTCAGTAAGTTTAACCCCTTTTTACCTAAACCAGGCATATAATAACCTAGTCTCTCAGTGAATAGCTCAGCATAATTAGTACCGAATGACCTTAAAAAAGCTTTACCAAAGTTATCACCGTGTTCCAAACCATCTGGTGCACCATCTTCACCTGCTACAACAGGTATCAAGGATAGTTCATCCAAAGTTGAATCAGCGTCACTAGAGTAAGACCACAACATTTCGTCTGTCATATTCTCAGCTAAACCGCCAGATATCCTCCACCACTGTGAGGCATTCTGAGCACCAACACCTGTTAACATTGCAAGAGCATCGATTGTTTTCTCTGATATCTTAACTCCAGCACCTTTCTTAACAAAAGCCCACTTACCATTAATCACCCTAGTCTTAGCACTACCAGTTATTTTTTTAGCTAATGTTTTCTTGAGACCTATTTTCACAGCTGATTTTGTAGCTGTAAAAATACCACCAGTTAATATAAACTCACCCATGTAAGGTACCATATCACCTAGTATGACACCAGCATTATAGTTCTCAGATATCTCACGCTTTATAGAATTACTCTGTTGTTCTATAGACAGCATGCCAAGTAGTGTATTGTCAGATCTAGATCTATCCTCAGGTGCTTTGTCTTGAGCGGTTTTAACACGCCATGAGTGAGACATATCAATTATACCTCCAAATACAGGCATATATTTATGTCCTCTAGCAGATGTAGCCCCAGCCCAAAAATCCGCATCACCCATATCACTAGTAGACTCTGGATTTGAAATAACATCCTCAGCTTTTACTTTAGCTAATTCTAGGACTCTACCTTCTTCAGACCTAATAACGTTAAAGGCAGCTTGGTCACTTATAGAGACAGTAAGTCCTTTTCTTTCTTTAGGTTTATAACCTTCACTCTTTAAACGCTCAACCTCATTACCAATTAGCTCTTCTATCCTTGTATTTGTGTACTCTAAGGTTTCTTGCGCAACGTCCTTTAAGACAAACTGAGATGGACCTCCAATTGTAGACTCTTGCAGCTTAGTATAAAAGTGGTTCCAAAATTCATTCTTAACATCTAAAACCCCTTGGTCGCTTAAATCTGGAAGCTCCCTAATTATATCTTGTAACGTTATCTCTAGTATCTTCTTCTTATCAGGAGCGTTAGCAGACGCAAAACCTACTTTATCTAGTCTGTCACCTATAGAACTCAGCTCGTCCTCTGTAAGCACACTTAATTTAGGCTTTAGATTTTTAGCAAAATCATTGAATAACCTTTCTTCCTCAGTATCTATATCTACAAGTTGCTTTGTAATAAGCTTTATATAGGCTGGGTCTTTGTTTATCAAACTAGAGAATCTATTCTGCTGGAGACTATTAACTTCCTCAATAAGCTTAGATTGTAATTCAGAGCGGCGTTCGTCTGTGATAGACGGATTCTGAATATCTTTATATTTAATCTTTAGTGCCTCAAGCTCCATACCTAACCAACTGCTAGGATTTTCCCAGTCTTGCTTAACAATGTCCTCATATTTGGCTCTCAACTTACCATCTACTAAGTCACTCCTATCTTGTTCTTGTCTATCAGCAAATGGCGCCATAGATTGAGCATACGTATCTGTAAAGCTAGCTACTAACTCGTCATTTGAGTCTTCCGTGTAGTCCGCGAAATCCTTATAGCTATAAGCTAAATCTGGATCAGCCTCGTAGTCTTTTATCTTTTCCTTGTAACCTTTATTTTCTTGTAATACCTCTATATCTGATAGATTTTCGTGAGAATCACCAGCTTTTTTAGATCGTATTACCCCAGCTCTATTGTGAATATCATGTAGATACTTTAACTCTAAGAACTTAACGGGATCTTCACTTTTCTTCACACCACCATATGTGACAAAACCCTCTTTAGGTATATCAGCTAAGTGCGTTCCATACATAGCCTGAGCCTCCTTCATAGTAGCCTGATACTTAACAGGTTTTAATTCTTCCCAGAAGTCACCGTTAGATTGGTCATCTCTCTTGTATCTAGACTTTATAGTACTATACGCGGTTATCTCACGTTCGCTGTTAGTCTTCCCTGGTGATTCCGATGAACCACTTTCCGGCTCTAAACCCGTACCTGGTTCTGTCAGCGCAGATATTGACGACTCTCCACTCGCGCTCTCTGGGGAGTCCTTTGCTTTTTTTGGCTTCTCGGATACGGGTTGTCCGTACATAGACTTAGCTTTACTAGCTGCTGTCTCTTTTGTGGTAACTGGTTTTTCGTTAGATGCTGACACAGGTTTCCCATACAATGCTTGAGCTTCCGCTCTTGCTTTGAGAACTTCAATAACCTGTTTAGCTTGTTCTAGTGTCTTACCTTCAGCTTTTAACTTAGCCATGATAAGTCTAATCTGCTCTTCGTTCATAAAATATATATTACTAAATTAGTTTTCTGGATAAAGATCTGGCCATCCCCCAAAACTTCCCCCGAGTAGCCTCGCTATCATATCATCAGCTTCCTCTTCGGGATCCCATTCGCCGTCATCTCCGTCACTATCGCTCCCTTCGTTATCCTTCTGTTGTTTTGCCCACGCTTCTTGCTTGTATTTCTTGTTGCCAACCGTCCACATTTTCTTCTGCTTCATGGTCATCCATTCTGCTAAAATATCCCTAGCCACATCGGCATCACCAGCCATCGCTTCTAACATTTGAGATGGAGCATTTTGACCTAGCTCATATTTGCTTAAAGTACCATCTCCGTCTAGATCAGCCAACTGCATGTATCCGCTATTTAGCTCTGGATGCTCAAGGAAATCCTCGGCAAAAGAGGTTGTTCCTGTCCACTTGTCATATATCATAGATTCAACATTCTCAGGCTTGATCTGACTCATATTTCTCTTTAACTGTATATCGTCATGAAAAGATTTATTACTCAACCCTGACTCTTCTATAGCTAATAAGCCATCAAACCAATCGTTTTCTCTCTCGTATGGTATCATACCTTTAGATACTAAATCATCTACCTCAGATCTCTTAACGGTCTTAGTATGTGTTACATTACCATTATCATCAAGTATATCGATGGCGAATACCATTTCCATCTTATCCGTCATACGCATTCTAGCTGTACCATCTTGGGCTGCTAGAGCTCCTAGTATTTGCTTATTCTCAGAGTTATTAGTTACAACAGCTCCCCAACCTATGTCGTCATTAGTACTTTTAGCTACATCCATAGTGCCCTTCCACGATTGTAAAGAAGAAGACCTATCCCCCTGTTGTTTAAGTAACTTAGCCTGCAGTTGTTTATCACCACTCTTTACAGCGTTAATGAATTCATCTCTGTAACCAGTTTCCAGAAGTTGAAAGGAATCAAATAAATCTGTTGATGCCCATGACCCTCGGTCGTCTAGTGACTCAAAACCGGTGTCCCATAAAGCTAAAGAATCCTGTTTACCTTTTATATTTTCTTCTATATCTTTCCCGATGCTTTCAATAGCGTCCCAAGCTGATGTCTCTGGAAGTATAGTAGCGTCCGCCGCTTTGACTCTATCTAAGGTATTACCTGTTAGTCTATAATCTAATTTAGCCATAATTTATTGGTGTTCTGAATTCCACTGTTGCCATTCGTACGGGTTGGACGATATGTCATAAGGATTTCCTAAGCTAGAATTAAAATCTACCCCGGACATACTACCTCCATCAACACCACCCGTGGTTTTGTTTCCCCCCACTCCTCCATACGACATCATTGAGTTACCAACATCTGAAATACCTTGGTACATCTGGGCGTTACCAGCGGCTTGCTCCGCCTTACGGTTAGCTAGTTCATCCGCTGACATCCCCATTAGAGATTCAACCTTACCCATTTTAGCTTGTCTACTTATGAGATCACCTGATCTCTCCAATCCTTGTATTCTACTAGCTTCCCCTCGTTCTAGTCTTTGGTTATTAGCTTCTTGAGTTCCAATAGACACGGACGCTTTCTGAGCATCTAGAGAGCCTTGATTAGCTAATGCTTGGGCTAAAGATGCTATACCAGACCCACCCGCTGCACCGCGCATAGATTGCATAATATTAGATTGTGACTGCATAGACTGTTGCTTTTGAAACTCCGCTTGCTTTTGATTAACCGTCAAGTCCTCCATCATGTTTTCCATATTGAGATATGGATTACTAGTGTCTAAGGCTTCGAAAGAACGCTTGTGTTTATCTAGCTCTATCTTCGCTTTAGCGGCTGCTTTTTTTGCCTTGTTAGCTTTCACCCCGCCATCTATAGCTTTAGCTGTACCTCCAGTTACAGCTATACCCAGACCTATTAGCGCTACTGTGCTTAATGCAAATGCCATGTTCTATTTATTTTTGATATATTCTTCATAATCTTTTTGGGTTGTAACTACAATTTCCTCTTCTAGTTGACTAATATCTTCTGTGCTAGTGGGGTTTTTGTGTATATTGTACCACACGGAATCTTCATGTGCATATAAAACTCTTTGAATACCAGGCGTTGCTACTATGTGACATGGTGCCTTGTATTCTGCTGTACCCTCCTTGCTGGAAACTGTTATGTGTCCAGATAATAGGAAGCAAATATGCAAGTGCTTATGTATCGCACCAACAACTACAGTCTCCTCGTACATCGTCATTTTCCTAATATAAACACTATCCATGAAGAAGTGTTCTATAGGTAGCTTATCCGAGTTTGTAACTATAGGTTTATCTTTCGTACCAACTATTATATTTTCTCCATCAGCATTAGCAACTAAGTTTCTATATAGCTTATCCACTGTTGAATTAAAACTCCTAGCTAGTTCTTTCTTGTCACTCTCTTGTAAGCTATTGTTAGTCATTAAATTTAATTGAATTATACTAATATATAGTTACACTTTTCAGCATTTATTTACTGCTTTCAAATATATCCATCCCAACACTAAAGATCTCAGCCTCAGTTGTAGCATCACAAACTAACTTAACCTCTGCGTAATACCCTAGTATAGAACTAAGATTAGCCTTATTATCTTTGCTAAATAATATAAATTGAGTTGTACTATTTAAGTCACCATTAGCAGTGGTTTCGCACTTAACTATTGGTGACGCTGTTGTAGCGCCAGTTATTTCTCTTATCTCGCCTATCTCAACTATGTCGCCGTTGTTTACTTCAAACCCAGCTTCGGTTGTTGTGCTTACATAGTAAGCTACATCTCCGACCTGACAAGAGGTATTCAATGGAGCTGTAAATGTTAATGTTATTAATGCCATTATGGTGCCGCTGATATTGTGATCATGTCATCTATATTTATTTTTATATCTGCCGTGGTTGTTACCTCCCTAGCTTTTATATATCCGCTTATAACTATGTTTGTTCCAACTTTAGTAACCACCATACTAACGACGGACATCTCAGGATTATTAGCTCCACTAAACTCAATTTCAGCATCGTCCGTTACGCTTGAGTAAGTAGTATCCAGTTGTAGAGTAGTAGCATCCGTGATAGTATTTACTAACGACCCAGCCGTTATACCAGCGCCTGTAGCTTGCATGCCAACTAATATACCATTAGTTGAATCTAACACTAAAGTTTTAGCACTTCCAGTTTGATTTCCACTTACAATTCCAGTTACATCATCAAAACCCCATACAGACCTTACGTGGTCATTAGAGGCGTTAACACTTAAAGTATTATTATTAGGAGCCACCGAAAAAGAAAAAGGCACTATATCCGCTGTATTTTCTATAAACTTAATAGTAGTTGAATTTAGCGTTGAAGCTTGACTTAACACTATATAACTCTCATTAACATCTAATACAGTTGTGTTATAAGGTATTAGATTACCTATGGCTAGCATACCGGGTTTTATAACTGGATTATATTTAGTTAGATTAACGAATGTTGAAGATCCTCTTGTTGAGGCATACCCAGTAGTTGTTATAGCGCTTATCGTAGTAAAGTAATCACCCTTGTATCTCCCTCCTCTAGCAAAAGTTATAGCTGAAGGTAATGTACTGAAATTAGCTAACGTGTGCGAGTGTAGGTTTATGCTAGCTGTCTTTAATCCATATTGAACTATAACTAAATCACCAGATACCGTTGGCACTATACTATTTAGAGTAACGCTGTCCAAGCCAACAACAAGAATATCGTAAGATACATCCACTGTCGATGATGGAATATTAAGCACGTGCCATGAGCTACCTTTGGAATCTACAACTCCAATCTCCCCTATAGAGGCGGCTTGATAACTTCCGTTAAAATCATAGTACTCATTAGATGTCTTGTTTTGCGCATAAATAGTATAACTAGCTCCAGCTGTACCATAAACCTGTATTAACTGCTCACCGCCTAAGTAAGAAACACGTTTATTAACCGTTACACTAGTTATAGTGTTAGTGACAGAGACCTCGTTGGGCACTACGTTATAGCTTAAGTTTAACCTGTGACCTAGTGAACTAAAATTAACTGGGTCTGGGTAGTTAGAACCACTTTTAGGTGGGCTATATAATACGTTAACAGTAAATGCTGTTGTTAAACCACCTGATATAGTTTTATCAATCTTAACAACGTAGTTATCAATATATGTACCTAGGTTGGTTAAAGAAGCAGTGGGGTTGTCTGTATAATGGTAACTGGCACCACTGGTAAACGTAGCGCTAAAGATTTTTGAAAAAGCCTCATCTTGCGGGGTGGCTACTACGCTATGTAAAGCTGGCGTTGCAACATCACCTAATGTAGTAGTTGTGTAAGTAGAGTAGGTGGTGTCAATAGCTACAGTGTGTTGAGCTGTATTAACGAATGGCCAAGATGCTAATATAGCTGACTTGCTTTCAACAAAAATACTGATTGGATGTGCTGGGTTTTCATCAACATCAAATGTCAAGGTGTCTACCTCAGCTGCTGGGGTGAACCCATTTAAAGTAACTACCATAGAGACAGTATTGTCAATGTCACCTGGCGTACCAAGGTCTGCGAATACAATACTGTTAACTTCAGTATCGACATTACCGCCAGTCCAAGTGTTAAGCAGGGTAGGTGAACCAGTGCCTTGAGCTGCATTACCTATCATAAAGTTCTTCGCCTCTATGTAATATCCAGATATATCACCATTCTCATCTATAGGTTTTATTACCGCGGAGATAGTTTCCCCCGCCGTAACAGCTGTACCTACAGTTCCCGTTAAAACAGCACCTGTATAATCTATAGTCCAATTTGCCATTTTCTTAATTTTTAATCCCAACCACCTGCTGAGGAGTCAGATATATATATACTGGATGGGTTGCCTAAACCAGGGTCCTCTGTTACTATAGAAGCCTCACCTAGACCCTGTGTTGAGAATTCTTTAGTATCTAAGTTACTTAAAGTAGAAGCAACGCCTGTTGGATAACCAAACCACTTCCCCTCTTTGTTTTTAAATTCTATAATACCACTATCTTGCAAGTTTGTTTTTATACTATCTGTATACCAACCTAAAGAAGCATTTAGGTTAAAAAACTCACTATCGTTTACAGTCACAGATATCAAGCCGTCTAGACCATTTAGAGCGTAGTTGTTGTTAAAGAAATTTACAGTGGCTGTGTCAAACTCAGTTACTTTAGCTTGCGATCCCTCGTAATTTATAGAACCAAAGCTTTTAACACTACCAGATATATCATTAAATAGTAGCGTAATACTAGACGTGTATGGAGTGCCATAGAAGTTGTTGAATAAAGAATTAGAATGGTGTTTATACGTATACCCATTCTTAAAGGTGTAATAATCATTATCTATACTTACCCCCATCTCAGGTATAAATGATTTAAAACTAACCCAACCTTTAGATCTTTCACTATATGATATAGTGCTGTTCTTGATGACAGGTAGTTTCTCGCTAATAGTTATGTTATATTCGTTACTCTCATTATCGTAAGAACCTACAGCTTTATCAATAAAAGAGCTTTTAAATTTAGAAAAGTAATTCCTCATGCCTACATCTGAAATAGATCTAACACCCTCAACAGATAGAACTAACACTTGACCCCTGTCTATATCAGTAAAATAGGAATTATTAGGCGTTATAGCTAGCGATTCTGGATTCCTGGATATACCATAATCTCCACGATATGGGGTTACATCTCCAATAACCCTGTTACTCGCTATTAACTGAGGGTTTCCATCAGCGTTATATAAAGCGTCTTTGTTTGTCTCCGCTCTAAGAACTTTATCTTCACAGAACATAACTAGCCTTGTATCTCTATTCAACAAGGCTTGTATGCTACCATAGCTAGGGTTTAAATCTTTGGTTATACCCTCAGCTATTATAAACTGGTTAGTATCGTTTATACCTACATTTGAATTGTATATACCAGACCATATGAGACCGTGCTTCCTTCTCTCTTCTTTTAATTGCTTGTTTAAAACAGAGGAGGCTTTCACCCCGTTATCCATTTGGTTCTCATTGTAATCATCTCTTATTCTATCAGATTCGACGCCATTACCGAATGACCAGCAGTTGTTCCAAGGTAACTTATGAGTTTGCCTGTGAAGTAGCTCCGAATTACCAAGTGAAGCAATGGAGTCTCTTAGAATGAAAGCGGAAGCATTCTCACTATATGTACCAGCTATCATAGCGGTTAGTGAATGATTATCGCTCTTATCAAACTCTATAGTTGTAAAGTTATTTAGAGTAACATCGGCAGGTACGACAGGCGTGAAGGTTATTGTCTTATGATCCCATGATGTCACAGTGTGTGTTGAAGCAAGGCCAGTAGAGTTAACGAGCTTAAATGTAGATCCGATAGGTATATATCCCTCGTTAGTCTTGTTGTTTAATTTAAGAGGTATTAAACCACTAGCTTGGTAGTAAATATCTATATCTACACTTTCTTTAGGTTCCACCTCCCATACAGCTGGGTTGTTATTGTAGTTGGATATATTTCCATATATGTCTCCACTCTCCTCTGGAACCATTATGTCTATCTGGTCATTATTCGTACCATCGTGATGTAGAGCCGTTACACTGACATTGCTTTGAGGCACA
>Ga0115000_10002352_pt1 | contig 16373 bp, 12 predicted proteins | sample ArcticOcean_MG_C_6_FD_89690 | JGI IMG/M metagenome (GOLD analysis project Ga0115000, IMG submission 89690) | Marine microbial communities from western Arctic Ocean - ArcticOcean_MG_CB8_128 | ecosystem: Environmental > Aquatic > Marine > Oceanic | place: Arctic Ocean: Canada Basin | collected...
CCGCGGCCGAACACTTGTGAAACGTTAAGACCGCTTTGGGCTAGCGCGCCGCTTGCTGAAGTTAAATCAGCAAAGCCGTCCATGACGGCTTTTCCTTCCCCGGTTGCAAGGTCTCCAAATTCACCACGTAACTTTTCTGTCTCTTGCCTTAAAGCGCTAACACCGCCACCACCGGCGGAGGCCATAGAGACTAACCCACCAAGCATACTGAATGGTGCGGCAATGATGGCTTTACCAACATTCATCAAGCCTTTTGCCATAGTACCGAGTGAAGCAGTGGCCATCTGGATTGATGCGCCCGCAGACTTCATACCTTTTACTATACCAACAGTTGCGCTTGCAGCTGCAACCTTCGCTGTATCTAGCTTATTGACAAAATCTGAAACTTTGCCCATGGCGCCTTCAGCACCTGAACCAGCTTCATCCATGCTGTCTTTTATTTCGCTACCATTATCAGCGAATTTCTGTGCATTACTTGCGGCATCTTGCAAGCCAGAGTTTATTTCAGTAAGTCTATCAGCAACCTGGTCTAGATCTTTACATTCTAGAGCCTTGCACAATTCAGCGGCTAGCTGTACCTGACCAGATAATTGTTTTGCTTGTGCGTCTAGAATCCCAGCGCGTTCAGACAGAACCTTATTAATCTGTTGTTGTATGCCTAATTGATCTGCAGCTTCTTTTGAATCGCCTGCCATCTAATAAACCGCCCTGTTTGTAGCCCTAACGCTATGCTATAAATATGGTAACGAGAAATCTACGCACCATAAAAAATAACCATTAAAAAGGCCATACAAACCCGGTGGCTCTTCGTAGATGCAGTGTTGCGGTTCTTTTAGATTCTAAAATCGGAAGTACATCAGGCATCTTCTTACTACTGTTTAGTGCAGCGTAAAGATTTCTTGATTCCTTCAAAGCTTCTGAAAACAACTTTATTGTCTTCTTCGGGCCGCTAAGCTTAATTTCGCTTATTTCACCACGAATATACTTCACACAATCTTTTAAGAACTGTCGTTTAACTGGATCCATTTTTACCACCTCTACAATAACTATGTGAATCGACGTAATTTTGCAGGAACTTGGGAACGATATCTTCCCATCATTTCCCTGGAGTCAGCAGAGTTCTGGTGTGCGGCATGAGATGGTTGGTTACCATTAGACTTTTTGATCTCATCATTAAGTCGACGGATGAACCAATGACGCATCCAAATACCGAGGTTATATCCCTCGAGATAAGAAAATCCCATGTAATACATCAGTAGGAAAATCTGCTCGAGGAATATCTCTTTCGTGCTATTCGTCAGGCCAAAAAAACGCGGCGCCTAAGGGAAGGCGCACCTCCGAATGTTCAAGGCAAGCGGGACAATCCATCCAAGCCTTCATTTCAATTCCGGGTTCGTTCTTATCAATGTGCTTTCTTAAGAATAATGAATCTCTTGCGGGAAGACTCGAAGCGAACATATCAAGTTTCGTTCTATCATCCACACCGTTTACAGAAACGATTGAAGAACGAAGACGAGAAGTAATAAGGTTCTCGCTTCTTTGACCTTGCTTCTTTCTTCTTTCAGAAGTTGTCATAATATCTTGTTCATCGGTGCCTGTAAGAAGCTTGTATCTACACTTAGCTTTCGTTACAGGAAGCTGCACTTCAAAAACGTTAGTGCCCGCTACAATAGGGTCAATCTCTAAACGCTTAATTGGTAGCTCACCAAGATTGAAAGCATGCTTCGAGCGTTCGCTGCATGAAGGACAATCTACTTCGACATTATAAGCTGCGCCATAACCTGTAACACGCATTGCAACCATGAGAGCATTTCTGTCTCCTGCTAGCATTGTGTCAGGGTTAACACGCTTATCGATCATACACGACTTAAGAAGATGACTAATAACAGTACCCTTCTTAATTAAGGCCTTTGACGTAAGAATGTCTTCTTCCCGTGCAGTCATAGCTCTAATCTCTACAGTGTTTTTACCATGCAGCGGATGCTCCAAGTCATAACACTTCCCACCAGAAGGTAGAGGGACTGTTTCTACAGGTATTTCAAACCCGAAGTCCTCCATCATAACATTCCGACTGGGCATCGTGGCTTTCATTGACCCAAATATTTCACTTCTCTCTGTTGGACCGCCTGAGCCGCCGCCTTGTTCAGTTGACATACATATACCTCTTGCTTAACAACGTTAAGATTATCTTAAACTACCACAGTACAGTGTAAAACGAATCCAACAAAAAAAGAGCATGATAAACATGCTCTTTTTAAGATAAAAGGGTTTTGATAATCAGTATTGAAGTACACAGTTATCAAAGCGAATCGACAATGAAATCTCTGCAGGGTCTTCTGAACCGTAATCCAGGTCTCCGAAAGCAGCAGATGTTAGGAAACACCCTTTCATATCCCAAAGTTCGACCACAGTACCTACAGGGTCAAGCAGCTTAAGCTGACAGTCACGCTTATAAAAGTCAGCGTAACCACCACGGCCCGAAACAGATTCATAGTGGGTACGTACCCATTCCATAACCTGTTGTGCACCTGAAGGCGCAATTGGATCGTGAAGTGTAACTGACAAAGCGTCGAACTTTGTTTTACCAGCGATAAAGCGGGTAGAGTTGATGAAGGGAATTTCAACCTCAGCGGTGTTCATTGTAGGTCGAGCGGCCGTCTTGATTAGAAATGCGTCAATTCCTTCAATCGCGAACACCCACCTAAATTTTCTTTTTGGCTCGAACTTGTTCGGCAACATATCGGTAACTGATAGTGTCTCTGGCATCTGAATAGCTCCTTGTTCTTATTTAACTATATAGCTTTTGAATTAAATGTCCATGCCGGCATTAGTTACCACGAAATCTAGTGATATAAATTCGACCGAACGGACAGGCTGCAAGAATATTTTTCCTCTTACGGTATTATTTTCTATGTCAGCCTGGGTTGTAGTGGTTGCATCAATCTGCACCTTGAATCTCTCGAGACCTTGCTGTTGCTGAATTCTACCAAGAATCGGAGTTACAGCTGAAGAGAACCGCGCAAGCGTTGCCTCTCTATTTGGCTCGAAGAGGAATGTGTCTCCAATCGCTCTTACCTGTCGTCTAATATCGATTAGCAGACGACGTACATTGACTCGATCAAGAGCGCTTTGGGCAGCGAGTAGAGTTTTTTGTCCGAATATTACAACTTCCTTAGATTGAGGGAAGGCGGTGATTGGATTAATATCTGCATCATAAAGAGCGTCAAGGTTTCCTCTATTCAGTCTAACGTTAGTTTCCCTGACATGCTTTAGAGCACCTCGTGTGAAACCAGCTGGTGCGAACCAAGGGTACGCAACCTTATCATTCAGACCGAACGCTCCTAGTACTGCAACACTTGCTGGAGCAACAACATTCTGACCGGTGGCTACTTCTTCCATTATTACGTCAGGGAAGTATGCGGCAGCGAATGAAGAGTCAAGATTTCTACTTGTGAATGTAGAGACAGTCTGTGTTACACTAACTAAAGAGTTGGATCCTGTTACTACATTTCCAAGATTATCCGATGTCTCGATGTCCATAATATATAGCGCATCAAATCTATCTTCAACCGTTGTCATTGCGTAATCGGTAACCGACGAGTGCTTTATTCCAGGAATAGCAAGGAGCTGAATGTTGACATCTGAACGTTGTTCAAGGATGTCCAATGCCTTTCTATATCCTGCAACTGTTGGACCCTGTGTTTCACCTTGAGTAGCGTCATCCATTTCTCTCTTGCAAGCAGTCGAAGTCATATTGAACTTGTTTCTGTCAAAGAGATTGAGGCCATCGAATCCACCTTGTGCGATACATGTGAACTTAAGGAACTTTCTAACAGATGATAAACCGAAGTCTTTCTCAACGCTTAATAATCTTGTAAGTCCAGATGCAGTAGTCTTGTTAGTACCATCAATATCAGTCATATTTTCAGCTGCGCCAGTTCTGCGATATGTCGCGGCGGCCCACTGATTAGAGTCTGCCTTGTCAGCTGCTGTTACAACAACTTGAATATTTTCAAGAGAGAATTTATTGTTATTGAAGCGATCGCAGTCAAGAATAGTACCGGAGCTATCTGCAACTCCCGGATTGTCTCCAACTGAAACTGCTTGTTGGTCTTGTCTAAAGTCAGGGAAGTATGTACCCCAACTTGTCATCGACCCATCAAACACTGTGCTCTTGTTTGGCTGGGTACGGTTTGTCTTTTCTTCAAACTGAATTCCCCAGTAAAGCTGTGAGGATAGAATCTTACGTGGAGATTTTCCTCTGGCGACTGTTGACCTGAAAGGGATTGGTGGCTGTACAATATCTGAAGAGATGAATGTAGAAGAACCAAGGTTCGCAGCATAATCAGCAGAAGTCATCTTAAAGATACTTGACCCAGATGTTACCAAGTGATCGATACCGCGGAAACCGCATGGTAAAGCGTCAGCAGGTATTTCACCCTTATCTAGCGAGTCTGTTGGTTCTACTCGAATGTAGTTCGACTTGTTGGGGTAAGAACCTTCAACCACAAGTTTTTGGGATCCTACTCTCTTATCAAAGTCATAATATAAATGGTAATCACCAATTACGCGAGAGATATATCGTTCATCAATCGGATTAAGCGAAAGCTTCGGAAACTTTTCAATAATGATCGGAAGATCATCTGTGTCCATAAAGTCTCTAACTGCTAGGTCGAATGTGCAATACTTATTATTGACGTTTGTTGACTTAACAATATTATCAATTGAGATCTTAACCCTAGTGTTTCCAATCGCGCCATCGTCTAAACACCAGATACGGAATAAGTCTTTGGGCGCGCCGCCATATTCCTGTGATATGATCTTCGGTGCCTTAGCGGTTCTAAATCTGTCTCTAAAGCCTTCAAAGTCTGGAATTGTTGAACTACCTATGTTTCTTCCTAATGAAGATGTAACAAGAAAAGCGATGTCTTCATATCTAACAACTTTAGAGCCGATAGACGCCTGAGTTACGTTAGGATTGGTACCACCGTTTGAATCCGCATTTCCAGGAACTGCTGGACAATATTGCGAATTCATTAGTCCAGATCCGGTTGGGACAGCAAAGCTAGAATATACTGGATAGTGAGTGTATAGATAATGTCCAGCTTTTTGAATATTAAGAGGATTAGTATTAAGAACGTTTCCAAGATAATTCGGAGCGCCAGGATCGAATGAGGCAGTAATAACCGTTGGGTAAGAATCAGTATGAGTATGACCGTTTAGTAATAAGACAAACTCTTGCTTACCAGCAGCGATATCGACAGCACCAAGAGTTGAACCAGCGTTGTTCGTGGCTGCAGCCCCGAATATGGTATCGGCAGCAATATTTTGTGCGCCAAACGAGCCGAGTGGAGTGTTATTCCCAGAGAATAATCCACCGCCGTAGCCTTGGGAGCCGCGAGTACCTGGTGTTGTTTTACGAGATGCGCTTAATGCTGGCATAACACCAGATGCAGCGAGTAACACTCCACGAAGTAAAGGTTGGTTGTCCTCCAAACCAGCTTCAGTCAAATATGTATTCGCTGAATTTGGTAATGTGCTACCCTTCATACAAACTGACAAGAAGTGCGCCCTACCAAGCGGACCTGGATTTGCACCACTTCTAGTACCAGCATATACGTTACCACCTAAAATTCCATTACCCTTTGGTAATTGTTCACCAGCAATAAAACCAGCATTTGTGACAACTCCTGTTGACGCGCGCTTCTTACCATCACCGCAACCAAGAACTCTAAGGTAAGTTCCTGCCTGTGCATACGATAACCATTGTCTCATTGCCATAGGACCGAATTTTGTACCATCAGTGTTACCAAATTCAGCAATAAAGTCTGCGAATGTAGCCATCGTTATAGGTACAAACGCTCTTCCTTGATCTGCTGTTCCAATAACCCCAGCTGGTACTCCGCTTGGGCCGGATTGTGTCGGACCCGAAAGGTCTATTTCTTTGGTAGAAACACCCGGGCTCTTAAATGTAAGTTCAGCCATTTGAAATAATCTCCTGTATTCTTCTTTTAACTATACTACGCAAAATCTACACCGCTATTTGTTATAATAAAATCTATAGCAATAAATTCTATCGCCCTAGTAGGTACAACGACAATGCGTCCATTTAGTCTGTTATTTTCAACATCTTCTGATGTGTTGTTTGATCCATCCATCACAACCTTGAATGACTCAATACCTTGTTGGGATTGGATCGTTGCGAGAAGTGGTGTTACTTGATTTACAAATCTTGCTCTTGTAGCATCATTGTTAGGCTCAAATAGGATCTTATCTGCAATCGCCACCACCTGTCTTTTAACTTCAAGTAACATTCTTCGGACATTAACTCTATCAAGCGCCGACTTGGCTAGTTGACATGTCTTCTGGCCGAAGATTACGAAACTTCCGTCAGAGAAGTTTGCGATGGGATTAACTCTAGCATCATATAAATCATCTCTATCACCAGCAGTTAGTCTAACCGCTGTATTACTTACGATACCAAGACCGCCGCGGTTGAAACCAGCTGGAGCGAACCAAGGGTACGCGACCTTATCGTTATATCCTAATGCTGACATTGCAGCGATAGAAGCGGGGACCCTCACCTTTGAATTAGTGTTGGAGTCAGTAATATAGACATCTGGGAAATATACGGATGTGTAGTTGTTATCAAATACTCTTGACTCAAATTGCTCCGCAGTTTCTCTAACATCTGGTAATGAATAGGATGCGCTTGCGATCTTAGAACTATCTTCTCCACCGAAGAGACGTGTTTCGCTCTCAGTCCAAGAAGGAATGTCCATTACATACATCGCCATAGAGTATTCTTTCGTCTTAAGTGCTGCATGGTCTGTGACGTATGGGTCACGAATACCAGGGATGGCTAAAAGATTAATTCTTGTAGACATTGGATCAGTCATGATCTCAGCTGCTTTACGATATGCTTGGATAATATTGTTCAACCGGCCTTGACCTGACTGATTCGTTAACGAACCACCAGAGTTCTTCGGAGAAAGTCCGATTGTACCTTGGTTGAATTCATCGGAAGCAAGTCCAGTTTGTCCACCAGACGTGGCATCCGTAGAAGCAGCTCTATCATTCATATAAAACATTTCTTTGTTAAGAATATTAACGCCGTCGAAGCCACCGTAAAGTGGAATGTTGAATGCTGTGTATGCAGTAAACCTGTTAAACTTAACAGAACTTGACTGGATTAGAGTTGCTAAGGTAACACGACCTTGGTTTGTCTTATCAGGATCCATGACAGCGTATGTTTGAGAGTCTGGTACACCATTTCTAATATAGCATGCTTCTTTCATCACTTCTTGTGCAGTACCTGTAACATATGTTAACAGATTTCCGCCACCGCTACCGGTACCTACAAGAGCGACCCTAGCTAGTGTGAACTTATTAGCGTTGAATGCATCCATTCCAGAACCTGTTACGACAGTATCAAGCTTTGAAATACCATTCATCTTAGCATACGCCCTAATGAGTGGGTTACCAATGCTAGAAGCGTTAACGTTAAGGTTTGCACTTGACATGCTACCGGTCTCTGGACAACGTGACCACTTTACACCCCAGTTAAGACGGCGATCAACAATCTCTCTTGAGCTTGGGTCACCAGCCATACCAGCGTAGTTATTCTTTACGTTTCCGCGGGTGATCTTGAAACGGAATGGTAGAGGTGGAATGATCGAACCAGTGAGCGGTCCAGCTGAGGCTGCAGCGGTTCCGCCACCACCCCACATTCTATTACCATTGACAGTATTTTCGCCGTATTGTACACCACCGAAGTTGAGTCCAGCTCTAGTATCTGTCAAAGAGTCTGACGTCTTAATGGCTGGCATTCCAGAGAAACCAAAGGGACATGCGTCTCTTGGTACAAGTCTATTATATACTGACTCGTGCATTACAACACGTATGTAGTTGGAAACGTTAGCGTATCGTCCTGTAACAATAATTCTCTTTTCAACGTCACTTTCTGCATCGAAGTTGTAACGAGCCTTATAATCACCAATCTTTCTAGCTATAAAGTTTTCTGATCCTGGATCGAGATTACAACCTGGATAAGTCTCCAAGACCTGTGGATCGAGATCGGAATCTGAGAACTTACGAACCTGAACTTCAAATTCAGGGTATGGATAGTTCCCATCCGTAGAAGCCCGCAGATTAGCTATGGTGATCTTTACATTATCATTTGCATACTCACCATCGGAAAGTGATTCAAATCCAAACAGAGGGTACTCAGCACCACCGTATGGCTGCGAGAATACCTGTGGTGACTGTGCTGTCGTATATCTGGTATCAAATCTGCCGAAGGCACTTAATGCTTTTCTCTCAGCACCCGTAAGGGCATTGTTCAGGTTATCACCAGAACCAGAAAGTAGTGCTAGCGGATATGCAGCTGATGCCCCACCAGATTCATCGACTCCAGCAATTTCTGACTCAACAGCGAAGTCGAGGTAAAGAAGGTGTTGATGCTCGTAGAACTTAAGTGGGTCTGTGTTCAGTACGTTAGCGATGTAATTAAGATTTGAAGGATCCAAAGAAGCAGTTAGGATTCTTACACCCTGACCAGCTATCTCCTTTCCATGCTTATCTGTACCAGCGAATTGAGCTGTATACGCTCCGCCTCTGGAGGAAGATACCGCTAAAGCGAAGAGGTTTCCACCATTGGTGAATCCAGCCCTCGCATCTAAAGTATTCGACCAGTCCTGTCCAATGTCAAGAATCTGCATACGACTTCCTGAAGCCGTAAAGATTACACCTCTTACCAGGTTTACGGTATCTGCACCGCTGCTGCTAAATGAGGGGTTGTCAATAAACATTGGGTGAGAATAGTCTGTAGCACCTGAAACGTAATGTTTCGCTGCTAGAAACTGAACACAACTATCTGAATATTTCCCAGTGTCTGTTCCAAGTAAGGTATCTTTGTTCCATTGCGAAGTAGCAGGAGTTAATTTAAACCCTGCGTTCACAACGGTACCTAGATTCTCAGTATTTGAGATGTCTGTTGTTGTCTCGTTTGCACCTGCCCCCAAAACCCTCATATAGGTTAAGGCGGTCCTGTTTGCCAGGAACGCTTGTACAGCGTAAGGACCAAATCTATTGGTGTCTATGCCTCCAAACTTGTTTATAAAATCAGTCATGCTTCCGACCGTTACCGGTACGAATGCAGGACCTTTTTCTGCGGTTCCAACAACACCTGCTGGAGTGCCTACGATTGAGGTTTCTCTTGCGGTCGCGTCTATCTCGCGCTCAAAAAAACCTGGTGATCTAAATGTTTGCTCTGCCATGAGTCGGTTCTCCTGGATCTTCTATATCACAAATAACTATTTCGTACGATGCCTAAATGTCTCATATAGCTTGATCAATCTTTTGTTAGTTTACCAAGATCAATAGCGATGCCACTGGGGGACGTCTTACTAAACTTAAAAACTGCTTCACCCGTTTTGGGATCTGCACTTGAAATTATGATTTCGAGGGTCTCTTTCTTTCCTGTAAATGGGTTGACATTTGTAATTATAGTCGTCGGACTCGTTAATCTCGCTGGGCCGGAAAGATTAGCTGCGGATTGACCTCCAACTTCGACTGTAGGAGTTCCTGGAAACCCCCCGATCGCCCCTGCTCCCTTTGGAACACCTATACCTGCTGGTGGATTACCTTCGTCAGCTGGGGTCGTACCAGCGAAGATCCAGTCCATCGGATTCCCAGAAGGAATGCCCGCTGGTGGTGGACCAGCAGGCATTCCACCAATATTTTGACTTACACCAAATTGTACATCAGGTGAAGAGACAGTTTTTCTAAATGGTACGGGCATTCCTGGTTCCTGTGCTACAACAATATAAGCAGCGACACTCATTGTGAAATTATATTTAACCAATCTTTCTGCGTCTGTGAAGTCATCAAAATTATTTTGTGGTGATAAAGCGGCATCAACAAATGCAGAAAATCTATATCCGGACTCAGTCTCGATGACAAAAGTTCTTCTTCTATTTTCTATATACCCGCTCATTAAAACGTTGAGCATTGAATTCATTTCTTGTGTATATTGTGTCCAAAATGTAATTTCATAAGTTGCAGTATATTGTTTGATCGGAGGAATTTGAATCATTTCTACCAAATTCTTTCGAAGGTTTGGCGTTAAAATTGTTCCTCGGCGGCTTGAAACAGAGACTGCAGGTGCTGGTCTTCGAGTTGCAAGTCTTCCGTTTGTAGTACCTCCGGCGTCGCCGTCGTTCTGTGTACCAAAAGCATCAATAGCATTTTCATCAGAATTCTTAAAGCCATGAATATTCTGAAGCCTTTGATATCTTAAATCATCTTCTGCCAACCTGACTTTAACTGTAATCGGACCGCCCTGAAATTGGCCGGCGCCCTTTGCTGAGTCTTGATCAATACTAGATCTTATCACTGATATAAGCGGAAGAATCAAAGCATTTGACTTATCTCGTAGTGGCTTATTTCTTGCCAGAATTGCGAACCGCTCACCAGTTGCGAATATTACAGGCACCTTCTTTACTTGATCTTTCCGCTTGTAAAAAAGAGGAAGTTCTTTATCAAAAAGGTTAAATACACCTCTATCAACATCTTCTATCGTACAAGAGGGCATTGTGAAGTTATCAGCTTCATCTCCATTATCATAGCCGCTGTCGACCGTCTGGTATTGCCCTTTTGTTAAAGAATATCTAGTTGCCATTTTAACTCTCGTCGTAGAAAGATGAGCTTATTTCACCTGGAGATCCCTCAGGGGATACTTCAGCTGGAGCTGGTTCGGGAGGAAGTTCTAGTTTTCCTTGTTCTATCAAAGCGCGGACGTCGCCTGTTGGACCTTCAGCATTTTCTGCAAACCCACGTTGTTGAATGAATGTTCTTTGAATAGCATCAGGATCGCCAGGATAATACCCTTCATCAGTAGGACCGATGGGCTGCTTATCAATAAGACCTTTTCTGGCTTGCTTCCCAAGAAGCTTAACTCCAGTCATGTATTCAATTTCTCCATAAATATTAGATTGCCATATCAGAGATGTAATTTCAAAAAATGTGTCGCCATAAGAGAAATAATCTCCTTCACGGATGTCTATATCTTTGTCTATTAAGTCTTTATAGTGGAGGTATGCTTCTATTGTATAAAGTTGCTCAGAACCGAAACGATTTGTTGATTGTGTTTGAGGAGACCATAAAACTTGCGCTTCAATTTCTAAAGCAGGGTCAAAATATTTATCGACTGCTTCTTCATAAATATCATGAATATGCGTTACATCAGTCCGAATAGCATAGTAATATATCTTTTGACCCACAACATCTTTCATTATCTCTTTAGTTAAATCAGAGATAAGATCTTGTTCACGGGGAGTTATAAAGAGTCTAGCCATACTTTAGTTTCTCACTTAACGATGATAGATTTGCCGAGGGGCATTGCCATGGCCTTAAGGGACCTCATAATATTCTCTGCGTTGGTGGCTTGTCCTTCTAATAGTTTACCGTACGTTAGGCTGTCTAATAGCTCTATAAGCTGGTCTCTAAGTCTTGTCTGGTCTTCGCGGCCTTGGGATACCAGGTCGGTTCCATTTAGATTAAGATCACCAGATGGTATTGGAACAGTTGCAAATTTAGAGCGTACCTGACCTAATAGCTCTTTACACAAAGCAAGAGTAAATTCACGTACCCATTGTCTACCCACAGAGTTTGTATGCTTATAATTCATTCTTCCGTATGGAGCGTTTGAAAGATTAGATACGCCATAAATCGAGTCATCCCGAATATCTGGATTGTATGGATCTGGTGGGAACGCAACTCTAATCCATAATTTGAGTGAATTATTCGATCCCGTTAATGTAGTAGGCATAGGATAAATTCTAATGTTTTGCCCGATTATCCTATATGAATAATTTGACTTTCTTACCCTATTCGATAAATCCATCTGGCCGGCTCTTAAAATGTCTTCAAAAACAGGTAGAACGTAAAAGACGGTTTCTGGTGTAAATGACTCAAAGCTAAATTCATTATTAAGATAATTTACGGCAGATGTTGTATCAAAAAATCTATACGCCGCTGACGGACTGAAGTGAAATACTTCCTTAATCCGCATTTTACCTCTTGGAGAGTTCTTACTGCTTGAAACGATAAGGTTTCCGTCGCCATCTTTTAATTCATCATAGATGTTATAATCTTGGCGCTTATACTCAAGTGAAATGGAGCCAGAAACCTCGTTGTAAGAACCCCCGATTCCCGCTTCAGAAGAATAAGGTTCAGCCATCCTCAATAGGAATTCAAGGTTCTGCTTAGGGAATAAGCCGGCTCTATTACTTCCGGTGCTGAAACCCAGCAAATTAGAGAGCTGTGACTTGGCATCAGCCTCGTTGATGATCCTACCATACTCTAGAAAAGATTCTTCGAAACAAGCCCACATTTGTTTTTTTGTCAACTCAACGCTAAGAATATCATCGCCAAGTTTCCTCTTGACAAATGAGATCATAGAATCTGCTTCTGTCTGAAATTCTGTATCAGTATCAAAGAAGCTAAATGGAGTTGGATTTTTAGTATAAGCAAAAGAAGACATTAATCACCCTACTGATAACTATTATGCAGGGCGACAAATGTCTTCTTTAACTTTTTCTGGAAAGTAACCGTTTAGGTTAGTAAATGTTATTTTGTTCCATCGGACCTTGGCCAAACTTACGTGCTAAAAAATTTACAACATTGTTAAGTCGGACTGTCACACCGGCTACATCTGGAATTCCGTCGCCGTCGGTGTCTTTTGCACCACCTGAGACTGCGGCATTGAGATTAGTCACATGCGCTGTTAACGCTTCGACCTGTGCCGTTAATGTTGCGACCTCAGCTTCTAATTTAGCTGTGTTGGTGCTTGTTGGTGTTGTTGTCGTATTTTTAGTGGGAGCGCTCTTAAGTGATGTCGCTTTTGTAGTAGTTGCCATTGTTGTTATATCCTCCAGGAATTACAATATAACATAACATTTCAAGCAGTAAAGTAAAAAAAATGCCACCCCGAAGGGTGGCATTCAGTATATATTTAAGCTAACTTAATGTCAAGCTTATGTCGCGGTGATGGAAGCTTCTGTAAATGATCTAATCACCCAGTAGCCACCGGTAGAATAGATCTCAAATCTATCACCAACCGCTCCAGCGCTTAATGCTGCTTTCGTGAAGGCATCATCGCGTTGACTACCGGTCTTATTTACACCCACTAGTGTTAGTACATTCGTATCGGTGGCAGTCGTTTCCTGGATCGAGTATTCTTCGTCCGAGAGGGATACTACACTGTAATGACATCCCTTACTAGCAGAGACACCGGGAAGTGACAAGATAAATGCTGTACTGGAAAGTGTAATAATCTTTCCACTATCTGCAACTGTTAACGTATAAGCCGAAGACTTATTCAGAACAGGTCTCTTTTCACCGGAGAGTGTTCCATTAGGGATAGCAGATGTGCCACCTCTTTGGAATAGACCCTTCGTTGGGGTTACTTTAATTGAAGGCATTTTCTAACTCCTATGTCGCGACGACGGCTGCATTTGCGAAAGCGGTTACGACCCACCAGTCTCCTGTACAATAAATCTCAAACCTGTCACCAATTGCGCCGGCGCTCAAAGTAAGGGTTGTGACTCCAGGATCATATTCTGAGGCGCCAGCGTTAACACTAAACGCTTGTATTTTACCTGAGGGTCCTGTGACAACGCCATTTGCGGCGCTAATCATAACAGCTGAACAATGAAAACCTGCCGAGGTCGCCAAAGCTGGAAGTGTTAATGTTCGAGCACCAGTTATTGTTATAACAGTACCACAATCTGCTTGAGTCATGGTGTAACTAGCAGTCTTGGCAGTTACGACTCTCTTATGTCCAGATAATGTACCGTTAGGAATCGCCGTAGTAGCGCTCCTCTGAAATAGACCCTTTGTTGGGGTCACCTTAATTGAAGGCATAATTTTTCTCCTTTAAGTTGGAAGGTTAGTCCACAGACGTCGATGCGACCGGTGGGGTCAGTCATTATGCATGCACCGTGCTAGCTCTAAATATGAAGTAAGTTGTCTGTTTGACATAAAAAAGGGGGCGGACCTCGAAAGGACCGCCCCCAAATATTTAAGACTTCGTCTAATCAGATTAGATGACGTCCATGCCCATGCATGTTACTGTACCGTAGAAGTCGGAACGAACCATCTTCTTGCCGTATCGAGTCATCACGCCCTTGCGAGGAGTGAAGTCTTCGGGAGCGAAGATAGTAGGAGTAACGATCAGTGGTACGTAAGGAGCGTATACGTATCCAGTCTCGAGGTAGCTACCGCCCTTGTACCCAACAAGAATCTTGTTGCGTGGGAAGTAGGGGTCCTTATAGACTGTGAAACGGTTGCTCAATGTACCAACCTTCTCGGCTCCAAGACTCATACCAGGTGCAACCTGACCGTCGCCGTCGATGCTGTAGACTGGCTTGTAAAGCACGGAGGCTTCAAGGACAGTAGCAACATCAGGGGAAACAACGATGAAGTTTGCAGAACCACGGAGGGTCTTACGGTGAATCTCGTTAGCAACGTCGATAATGGTCTCGACAAGAGTCTCGTACCATTCACGAACTGTACCAGTAAAGGAAGGTCCGCCCGCGAGGGAAGACGCCTTAGTAGCAGATGCACCAGACTTCTTATTAACAAAGTCACCTGGCTTACGGCTCCAGTAGTAGTTAGTGTCGGCCTGCATAAGCAAGTCGTTCAGAATCTCACGGTCAATCTCAAGAGCAATCTGCTCAGAGAGGATCTGAGTAAGCTCAACCTCAGCGTCAAGGCTGTGGTAAGCGTTCAAATCCTGTGCGAGTTCTGGTGACCAACGAGCGCGGAGCTTACGAGTCTGAGCAACAACAGAGATCGCTTCGATCTTGATGTCAATCTCAGGAATCTGAGGCTGCACGGAGGTTTGACTAAAGTTGGACTCGAAAACGGGAACAACAAGAGTATCACCATCACTGTTGACGCTCAATGAGTTAGTCTTAGGATAGGTAATTCTCCAACCACCGATATCGCTGGAAACCGCTGTACCAGACATGACCATAAGGACAGCAGAGCCAGCCTTCTGAGCAGTAGCCATTGGATCAGGCGAGATAGTACCAAGCGCTGAGCCAGACTTGACCAACTGGTTAAGACGACGAATGTTATAAACTCCCTGACCGCCTTGGAAGGTCTCACCGAAAGTGGTAAGATCACCCTGGACAGAACCAGTATGGAAGAGTGCAATTTCCTTAACCGCTGTTACATCGAGATTAGCGCCAAGGGCACCAAGATCAACAGTAACGAAGAAGTAAGGGTTGCTATCATCATCAATCAGCTGAGTAAGCTGTGGATCGAACTGAAGGAAACGACCATCAGCGCCAGTTCCACCAACTCCACCACTAATGGTGGTTGAACGAGACTGAGCTGAAGATGTACCAAGAACGAAAGCGTTCAAAAGCCAGCTTGCGGCTGTGTCACCACTGTCAGAACCAGTATGAACTCGTGAGTAACCAGAACCAGCAAGGTCATATTGACCACCAGTACCGAGAGAACCAGAGCGAATACCCTTTCCAGCAGGGTTATTATAAATTGACTGACCAGCGTCGTAAGTGTTTCTGGCTGAGCTGCCGGCTGAGCCGTCAACAGTACCACCAACATTTGTTCCGTAGGTGTAGTCAAGATAAAAGAGCAGTCCAGATGGAAGGCTCATAGGTTGGATTGAAACTAACTCGTTTGCAACCAGACCGCCGAATACTCGACGAACGATTGGGAATGCGATGTTAGTGAAGCCCCGGATATCTCCGGAACCTGCAGCGGGTGTGAGTCCACCACCACCAAGGGTGTTTTGCTCACGTAGGATTTGTCCTGCTTGGTTCTCAAGTAGCGTTGCCATGTTTTCACGATGTACGTTCTCGAGACCCCTAAGAAGACCAGTCCTGCTCCACTTTTCTGTAAGGCGCTTGTTAGAGTCGCCTTGGTTACGCTGCCGAATTCCTTCGGTCAGTGTATCAAGTGTAAACTTTTTTGACATTTTCTTTTTTTCTCCTTTAAAGTTTAAAGATTTAGCGTCTAGTTTTTAATACCAGCGAGAGTTGCCCAACGATCTGTCTGACCAGACTCATTTACAGCGGCACTGCCGCGGCGAGTTGGTTTACTAGAAGATCCAAGAACTCTTCGCTTTCCCTCTGAGAGGGACTTTTTGTTGAGTGAGTGACTCAAGCTTTCGTATACTAGCTTGGCCTCTCTGATTGTCTTGGCATTATCAAGAGCCTCGACTATGGCACGCTGTTGCTTAGAACTTACATTACGATTTTGCATCAGTTTGTTCACATAAAGCAGTTTTGCGTTAAAAAGATTCATTTCTGTGAGTTGCTTCTTAAGGGCACGATTTTCAC
>Ga0115000_10002354_pt1 | contig 16370 bp, 14 predicted proteins | sample ArcticOcean_MG_C_6_FD_89690 | JGI IMG/M metagenome (GOLD analysis project Ga0115000, IMG submission 89690) | Marine microbial communities from western Arctic Ocean - ArcticOcean_MG_CB8_128 | ecosystem: Environmental > Aquatic > Marine > Oceanic | place: Arctic Ocean: Canada Basin | collected...
ATAATTTAGAAAGTACCGATATCATCGGAAGGTGTTCACTTAAATTATTTACCCAAGGACTTACAGTTCCGTCCCAATTTACATAACCTTCAATAGGATCAAATAAAACAGGATGAACATCTCCTAAAACTGCAACATATTCTATTCTTAAATCTATCAACGATTTTTCTAACTCCACCCCCTCTTTTTGATATAAAAAATACTGCCCTGCAATATCTTGATTATCCTTATTTAAAGGAATACCTCTAGAATCACAAAACTGTTCTATAAAAAACTCATCAGACTCATCACCATACAAAAAACCTCCAGAAATTAAATATTTTTTAGCAGTCTCTATTTTTGAAAGAACAACCTTTGCATTTGGCGAAACACCACCGGAACCTTCAATTAAATTAATTAGATTTTTATTCGATTTTTCAATCTGCACATTTACATCATGAAATTCTTTTAATAAATCTTTAGATGCTGCTATTGCTGAATAGAAACCAGTTCCAACCACCATCACGAAAAAGTAAAAGTAAACACTGTATGTTGCCACTTTAACGTCATGCTTATTTTTAAATCTCGCAATAAAGTAAAAAAGCATTCCCAAAAAGGATAAATTACTCCCTAAAATTAGAGCAACAGAAGCTCCTGGCCAATGCATGTTTTTAAATAAGATTCCAGTGAATATTAATCCGCTTGAAATCACTAGAAATATATTCGCTAACTTTCTCATGCGTCTAGAATATTATCTTCTGATGTACTTTTTGAAACCTTTACAACTTCCTCTTTATTTTCTTTCAACTTATGCATCAACAATAAGGCACCAGCAATAACCGAAAATAAATATCCAAATACCAACATTACAGAAGATCCTGGCCAATGCATAATTTTAAATAGGATCGCATTTGAGAAAATCAAAAAAGCGAAATAGCACATAATGTATGTGAATGTTCTCATAGTAAAATATTTCAGAGTGTAAATATGCTATTTTATATTTCTCTTCCAAAATATTCTAAAAAATAAATTCGCTTGAACTAATAATAGTATTGAACTTAATATGACATGAACTGGCTGCGCTGACTTTGGAACATCTAAATACCCCATAATTGCCCCCGAAAAAACTTCTAAAACTGTCATAATTAAAATCCATTTAAAGCTTTTCCATTCGTATGAATCTTTAGGAAGTACTTTAATAATTCTCCAAGTTATAACTGTTAACAAAACATATATTAAAGAAGATGAACGGTGAACATAAAAGGTGATACTAGCCTCATCTACCCAAGTATCCCTCGCTATATCAGCATAAGCATCAAAAGTTTGCCTTAAAACCACTCCTAAAACCAATTGCAGTAATAGATATGAAAATGCACCAATTTGGATTTTTTTATATAACGGTGAATACTCAATACTCTTAGCCGAACTGTTCCTGGCATGAATGGCAGAAAGGACAATTACAATACCAAAAGCCGTAAGCATGTGATAACTAATATCAGCAGGATTTAATACCCCATCTACTACCAATTTCCCTAACCAAGCTTCGAATCCGATTAGAAAAAAAACAGCAAGTGAAAAAACTATATTGACAACTCTAAAAATTGATGTTCTGAAAGAAAAAACAACCATTCCTAACGCAACAAAACCTAATAAAACAGAAGCCCATCTATTAACGGCTTCTATAATTGTATGTATTGGCTTATAACCATTGTAGTCATGTTTATCGTATCTTGCCCAATTTAATCTATTAAAACTTACTGCTGATTGAAAATCTAGTGGAGCAATTAGTAATTCTCCGTCATGAATAATCATTTGACTTTCTTCGTACAGGTGATTAGACTTCCACGTAATTTTAGCATCAGTGAATGGTGGCGCGTAATATCCGAAACATTTTGGCCAATCAGGGCACCCCATTCCCGAACCTGTCACTTTAACTAAACTCCCTGCAAACACCACAAAAATGGTATAGAATATTGTCCATTTCGTAAACCTTTTAAATATTAATTGTACTCTGTTTTCCATAAAAAAAAGGATTTATTGAAGGCCCAAATTTACTGTTATCTTATTAAGATATATAAGGACGTTGGTTAAATCTAGTTCAATAGAAGATTTAAAATCTTAAAAAAGTTAGGCAATCTAAAATCAGATACTAAAACTTTTGGTTTTGAAATATTAAAATCAGGTGTTTTCTCTAATAATAATTTTGATGCTTCTGTTTTCTGCAAGATTTTTACTGCACAAGACACCACCCTGTATTGACCACCTGCTATACTTTGAATCTTATCAATAATTCCCTCTTTTGTAACTTTTCCACTGTTAATTATAAAAGTTCCTATTTTTGTTTCAAAATCAACATTAGCACTAAAAACGCCTTCAGTTCCTGCTAATTTCTTCTGAATAAAAGGAGAACAACTATGACTACAAGACATACCTTCGATTTCCATCACCATTTCCACACGATTAGAATTCGTACTACACCCAAAACAAGCAATAGTCACTAAAAAAAACAATATATTTTTCATATCTCTTTAAAATAACCGGAAACGTTTTTAATACAAATTCGTTCCGTTAGTCATACAAATAAGAATAAAATAGGAAACACACCCACAAGAGCAATTGATTCCTACTATCTTTTGAATACAAATATAACAACAAACACCTTATTATCAATAATTTGTTGAAACAAATGTTTGAGGCTATCACTTTTTAATCACAAAACAAAAAACATAAATTTTATAATATTTAAAAAGCTACTATCTTTACACTAACATAACTGCGGAAGCTTTTAATTCAAAAAATATGTCTGATAAAAAATTTGTACTAATCATTTTAGATGGATGGGGTCATGGAGATAAAACTAAGTCCGATGCCATTTACAACTCTAAAACTCCATTTGTAGATAGTTTATACGAAAAGTATGCACATACAACCTTAATCACAAGCGGAGAAGAAGTTGGTTTGCCTCAAGGACAAATGGGGAACTCAGAAGTTGGACACTTAAATATCGGAGCTGGAAGAGTTGTATATCAAGATCTAGTTAAAATAAATTTAGCAGTACAAGACGGTTCTTTGTACGAAAACAAAGTATTAGTAAATGCTTTAAAATATGCGAAAGCAGAAGGAAAAGCAGTTCATTTTCTAGGATTAGTTTCCGAAGGAAGAGTTCATTCATCTCAAGCGCATTTGCATGCGTTATGTGATATGGCTAGTAAAAATGGAGTTAAAGATGTTAATATTCATGCATTTACTGATGGTAGAGATGTTGATCCAAAATCTGGATTGGGATATATTTCTGATCTTGAAGATTACTTAAAGAATTCAGCAGGTAAAATAGCTTCTATTACAGGAAGATATTACGCAATGGATAGGGATAAACGTTGGGAAAGAGTTGCTAAAGCTTACAACGTGATGGTAAAAGGAGAAGGAACTAAATCTCAAGATCCTGTTGCGTCAATTCAAGCTTCTTATGATGCTGGAATTACGGATGAGTTTATCGAACCAGTTTGCATGGTAAATGAAAACGGGAATCCTGTGGGATTAATTAAAGAAGGTGACGTTGTTATTTGCTTTAACTACCGTACTGATAGGTGTAGAGAAATTACGGAAGTTTTATCTCAACAAAATTTCCCAGACCAAGGAATGAAAACTATCCCCTTACATTATGTCACAATGACTAAGTACAATGAGGCATTTAAAAATGTGCATATTGCTTACGAAAAAGACAACCTTAATAATACAATGGGGGAGGTGTTAGAAGCTGCTGGAAAAACTCAAATAAGGATTGCAGAAACTGAAAAATATCCTCATGTTACATTTTTCTTCTCAGGAGGAAGAGAACAAGAATTTAAGGGTGAAAAACGTTTAATTGCGGCATCTCCAAAAGTTGCAACGTACGATTTACAACCTGAAATGAGTGCTCCTGAAGTAACAGATAAAATTACAGCAGAATTAGCAAAAGGGAAAGTTGATTTTGTTTGTTTAAACTTTGCCAACCCTGACATGGTTGGTCATACTGGAATTTACGAAGCAGTTGTTAAAGCTGTTGAAACAGTTGATTCTTGTGTAAAACGTGTTGTTGAAGCTGGCTTAATAAAAGATTACTCTTTCGTAATTATTGCTGATCATGGAAATGCTGATTTTGTAATCAACGCAGATGGCTCTCCTAATACTGCGCATACAACAAATCCAGTTCCTTGTATTCTAATCGATAGTACTTACCAGAAGTTAAAACCAGGAAAACTTGGGGATTTAGCGCCTACTATATTAACCATGATGGAAGTTGACATCCCTAGTGATATGACTGGAGACATTATGATTGAGTAAAAAATCGTGCCATCAACAAAACTTATATTTGAATCAATAAAACCCTTTTGGGATTTATTGATTCAAATTCTTAATAATCATCAAGAACAAATCTGCTGAATTATTTTTTCACTTCATTTATTAGAACAATTTTCAGAAAAACCAACAACCTATTATTAGGTTCAGTAATATTAAAAGCAAGGCCAAAAACTTAAACGACTGTTCACAATAAATGTAGCGAAAAACAAAAAAATAGTTTCCTTTATCAGTTTTTATAGTTGATGCTTTATTTTTTTAAACTCAGAAAAAACAAGTTCCAAACTACAATTTTACAGTGATTAAATAAGGTTTTTTAAAGAAAAGCTTTACATTTGCATCACTTATTACATTATTTCAAACCATAATATAGTTATCACACATGGCAAAGATTAAGTTAGAGTACATTTGGTTAGATGGTTACAAGCCAACTCAAAACATGAGATCAAAAACTAAAGTTGAGGAGCATGAAAACTTCCAAGGAACTTTAGAAGAAATAGGAAACTGGTCATTTGACGGGTCTTCAACTAAACAAGCAGAAGGAGGGAACTCTGATTGCTTATTAATTCCTGTAGCGATTTATCCAGATCCTGCTAGAATAAATGGTTACTTAGTAATGACTGAAGTTTTCAACGCAGACGGATCTGCTCATGAATCTAACGGACGTTCAACTATCGAAGATGAAGACAATGATTTCTGGTTCGGTTTCGAGCAAGAATATTTCATAATGGATACTGCGACTACTTTACCTTTAGGATTCCCTGTTGGAGGATATCCTGGACCTCAAGGAATGTATTACTGTTCAGTGGGTGGGAAAAATACTTTCGGAAGAGAATTAGTTGAGGAACATGCTGATCTTTGTATCGAAGCAGGTTTAAACTTTGAAGGAATTAATCAAGAAGTTGCTGCAGGACAATGGGAATTCCAATTGTTTGCACAAGGAGCTAAAAAAGCAGGTGATGAAATTTGGATAGCTCGCTACCTACTAGACAGATTAACTGAACAATATGGTTATTATATCGAATATCATCCAAAACCTATAAAAGGAGATTGGAATGGTTCAGGTATGCATGCTAATTTCTCTAATACTATTTTAAGAACTTGTGGTTCTAAAGAAACTTACGAAAAAATTTGTGAAGCATTCAGACCGGTAACTAAAGAGCATATAGCTGTTTACGGAGCTTATAATGAGCAGAGATTAACTGGTTTACACGAAACTGCTGCTATTACTGATTTCTCTTTCGGTGTATCTGACAGAGGGGCTTCAATTAGAATTCCAATTATTACTGTTCAGAAAGGATGGAAAGGTTGGTTGGAAGACAGAAGGCCAGCTTCTAATGGTGATCCATACAAGATTGCTGCAAGAATTATCAAGACGGTTAAAACTGCAAAAATTTAAAATTAACAGTTTACATATTAAAAAGCCTCAACACTATTGAGGCTTTTTTTTGCTCTATACTTTTAAAGTAAAAATGATAATGTTAAGTTAAAAACCTCCCTTAAAAAGGGTATTATTAAATATTGAATTTAATTTGTTGATTAAAACAATTAATGTTTGCTATAATAAAATCGGAAAAGCTAACTTTATATAGAAGATAATATCAAGTCCATTATAATGAAATCAATTGAGGAGAGAAGGTTAGAAGAAAAAGATAAAGATGGTAATCATCCTTGGAGAAAATGGGGCCCTTATTTAAGTGAAAGACAATGGGGAACAGTTAGGGAAGATTATAGTGAAGAAGGAGCCGCGTGGAATTACTTTCCTCATGACCATGCACGATCTAGAGTATACAGATGGGGTGAAGATGGAATTGCAGGAATATCTGATGACTACCAGAATTTATGTTTTTGTTTAGGACTTTGGAATGGGAAAGATTCTATTTTAAAAGAAAGATTATATGGGTTAACGGGGGTTGACGGGAATCATGGTGAAGATGTCAAAGAATTGTATTATTATCTCGATAATACACCTTCACACTCATATATGAAATACTTGTATAAGTATCCACAGAGTAAATTCCCATATGGGGACATATTAAGAGAAAATAAAGCAAGAACAAAAAAAGACAAAGAATTCGAATTAATAGATACTGGAATTTTCAATGAAAATAAATACTTTGATGTATTTATAGAATACGCTAAACAAGGCCCAGATGATATCTTAATAAAAATTACAGCTTGCAACAGAGGTTTAGATGATTCAGAATTAACTATAATGCCAAATCTATGGTTTAGAAACCTTTGGGATTTTGGCTTTTCGGATTCAGTCCCAACAATAACCAAAACAAATAGCGACGGTTTTGGAGGTGTTAGAGCTTCTCATAATAAAATTGGTGATTACTACTTGTATTTTGATACACCAGATAAATTTTTATTTACCAATAACACAACAAATTCTAAACGTATCTTCAATACGCCAAATAAATCACCGTTAGTAAAAGATGCTTTTCATGCTGGAATCTTAAACGATAACTTTTCTATTTTCGATGGTATTGAGTCAGGAACTAAATTCGCTCCTTATTACAAACGAGTTATAAAAGGAGGAGATAGTTTTGAAGTGCGTTTACGGTTGACAAAAACTGAGGCTACTTTAAACCCATTAGAGGATGAATTTACTGATGTTTTTACTGATAGAATTTTAGAAGCAAATAAATTTTATGATTATTTTGTTCCGAAAAATGCGACAGAAGATATGCGCAATATTCAACGTCAGGCCTTCGCGGGAATGCTTTGGACGAAACAATATTATAATTTTGATATTGAACAATGGCTAGATGGAGACAAAGGACACCCTACTCCCCCTAAACCAAGAAGATCAGGGAGAAATTCAGAATGGCGACACCTTCACAATGAAGATATATTATCAATGCCTGATAAATGGGAGTACCCTTGGTATGCAGCATGGGACACAGCCTTTCACTGCGTCCCACTTGCGATGATTGATCCTGCCTTTGCTAAAGAACAATTAATAACCTTAACTCGTGAATGGTATATGCATCCAAATGGACAAATTCCTGCTTACGAATGGTCATTTGGAGATGTAAATCCTCCTGTACATGCTTGGGCTGCTTTAAAGGTTTTTGAAACAGAAAAAAAACATTACGGGAATGACGATATCGTTTTCTTGAAGAAAATTTTTCAAAAACTAAGTATTAACTTCACTTGGTGGGTTAACCAAAAAGATTCAACCGGTAAAAACATCTTCGAAGGAGGATTCCTAGGACTGGATAATATTGGAGTTTTTGACAGGAGTAACAAACTACCGGGAGGTGGTATTTTAGAACAAGCGGATGGAACATCGTGGATGGCTATGTACTCACTAAACATGATGAAAATGGCCATTAAAATTTGTGAATTTGATAGTTCATTTGAAGATGTAGCCACTAAGTTTTATGAGCATTTTGTTTACATATCCGAATCTATCAATAGAAATGATAATAAATGGGTAGGAATGTGGGATGAAAAAGAAGGTTTCTTTTATGACTTGTTGATGCTACCTGGAGAAAGATTTATTCCCTTAAAAATTCATTCTCTTGTTGGTTTGATGCCAATATATGCAGTATCACTTATTAATAAAGAAGCACTGTCTCATATTCCAGACTTTATGAAACGCTTAAAATGGTTTAGAAACAAGAGGGATAAAAAAGACAAACATCTCTCAATATCAAATTTTAAAGATGGTGAAGACGTATTGTTTTCTTTAATACCGAAGAGTAGATTAATAAGATTACTTCAACACATGTTGGATGAAAACGAGTTCTTATCTGAAGGAGGGATAAGGTCATTATCAAAGAGGCATCAAGAAAAGTATTCTGTGAAAATAGAAGGAGAGGACTACAGTATCGATTATCAACCGGGGGAATCTACCATTTCATTATTTGGAGGAAATTCAAACTGGCGTGGTCCTATTTGGTTCCCAACTAATTATTTATTGGTTGAGTCATTACGAGAATATTACAAATACTACGGTGACGATTTAAAACTAGAATTCCCTTCAAAATCAGGAAATAAAATGAATTTAGATGAAATTGCTGATGAAATCTCAAATCGTTTAATCAGTATTTTTACAAAAGATAATTATGGAAACCGACCTGTAAATGATGGAGATCAAATTTACCGTGACCCGCACTTTAAAGACCTAGTCTTATTTTACGAATATTTCCACGGAGATAATTCCCGAGGAATTGGAGCTTCTCATCAAACAGGATGGACGGGTATTGCAGCTAAACTTATAAATAAACATAAGGGATGAAAAATATGTATTCGTAAAACTTACCGCAAAGGGAATTGCCTTTCAGAGATTAAATAATTCTTGGTACTCCTAAAATACATCACTTTGTCATGCACAAGTAAAGTATTTGTAAGCAATTTATCGAATTATATCTCCCCATTATGAAATGTAAGATAAAAAAATTATTCACTATTATATCTATTATTTTGAGGAATTAAAATCATTCGAATAATCAAATCTAGATTAATAGTATTTTGTAGCGCAATTCCGTAAATTTATCACTCCAAATTTATACAACACAAAAATGGCTGATTTTCAATACCAAAAAGCATTCCCCCTTCAAGGAGATAATACAGAATATAGAAAGATTTCAAGTGATTACGTTTCAACTGTTCAATTTGAAGGAAAGGAACTTTTAAAAGTAGAAACTAAAGCTTTAGAGTTATTAGCAGAAGAAGCTATGGCAGATATCGGATTCTATTTAAGAACTTCTCATTTGGAAAAAGTAGCTAAAATTTTAAATGACCCTGAATCTACCGATAATGATAGGTTTGTTGCATATACACTTTTAGAAAATGCAAAAATTGCTGCAGAAGGAGAACTTCCATCTTGTCAGGACACAGGAACAGCAATCGTAATGGGAAAGAAAGGTGAAAATGTTTTCACTGCATCTGATGACGAAGAAGCACTTTCTAAAGGAATATATAACACATACCAAAAACGTAATTTACGATACTCTCAAATTGTTCCCTTAACAATGTTTGATGAGAAAAACACAGGTACCAATCTTCCTGCTCAAATAGATTTGTATGCTGAAAAAGGGAATGAATACAAGTTCCTTTTTATGGCTAAAGGTGGTGGTTCTGCAAACAAAACATACTTGTATCAGCAAACTAAGGCTTTACTTAATGAAGCGTCTTTAACTGAATTTATTACTGCAAAAATCAGAGATTTAGGAACGGCTGCATGTCCTCCTTATCATTTGGCTTTTGTTGTTGGGGGAACTTCTGCCGAAGCAAATCTTAAAGCCGTAAAATTAGCATCTTCTGGTTATTTTGATGAATTACCAACTGAAGGTAACGAAGGTGGACAAGCTTTTAGAGACATTGCTTGGGAAGAAAAAATTCAGAATATTTGTCAAGATTCATTAATAGGTGCGCAATTCGGAGGAAAATACTTCACGCATGACGTCAAGGTAATTCGTTTACCACGCCACGCTGCATCATGTCCAGTTGGATTAGGTGTTTCCTGTTCTGCTGATAGAAATATTAAAGCTAAAATCACAAAGGATGGTATTTATTTAGAGCAACTTGAAAAAAACCCTGGAAGATTATTACCTGCTAACCCACCTCATTTAGAAAAGCCAGTTGAGATTGATTTAGACCAGCCGATGGGACTAATTTTAAAGGTATTGTCACAATTCCCAATTAAAACCCGACTAAACTTAAAGGGGACTTTAATTGTGGCACGAGATGCTGCGCATGCAAGGATTAAAGAAATGATTGATACTGGTGAAGCAATGCCTGAATATTTTAAAAATCATCCCATATACTATGCAGGTCCTGCTAAAAAACCAGAAGGTTTACCTTCAGGATCTTTCGGACCTACAACTGCCGGTAGAATGGATCCTTATGTTGAAATATTCCAAGCACTAGGTGGTTCTAAAATAATGTTGGCAAAAGGTAATAGATCTCAGTCTGTTACTGATGCTTGTAAAAAACATGGAGGCTTTTACTTAGGTTCGATTGGTGGACCTGCTGCAATTTTAGCAAAACAAAATATCAAGTCTGTGGAGGTTGTAGATTTCCCTGAATTAGGTATGGAAGCTGTTAGAAAAATTGAAATTGAAAACTTCCCAGCGTTTATTATTTGTGATGATAAAGGAAATGATTTCTTTGCTGATTTATAATTTATAAGAAATAGATTTTAAAATAATACCTTCCTTTATATCTAAATTTAATTAAATGCTTTCTCAAACTATATGCAGTATTACATTAGTATTAATAAAGTAATAGAATTGGTTTTTCGTTATCTGTACAAGGAAAACTAATAAGATTAAATAAATACAGACAGCCTCAAGTAGATAAATTTTCGTTATCATTTAGCTTGCCTACTAAAATATACACCTCAACAATTAAATAGATGAAATAAGAAAACATAAAAAGAAGCACGTACGATTTAGATAAGGGGAACTCCCCCATTTTACTTAAAAAAAGAATAAATAATCCTGTCAAAATAAACTTAAAAACACTAAATCCTAAGAACACTTGCCCTAAATAAATATCAAAATTACTACTTAGAAGAACCGTTGAAATATGTCCTAGTAGAAAAAGCAATAAAAGAAAAACCTGTCCTACTACAAAATAATGTTCTAAACCTCTCTCAGGAAACTGTATAACAAAAAAAGAGTGAACAACTAAAAGAAGACCACCTAGAACCGTATATATAGCAATGTTTTTTCGCACTTATCCTTTTATAAAATCTTTAAGTGCAATGTAAAGTCCACCAAAAACACCTAATAGGACACATGTTATTTGAAAACCTCCTGATGACGTACTAAAATATACATCCAATTTTGCTCCTGCAAAATAACCCAATAATACAGGACCAAGCATTTGAAAGCTCATTCCTGTATATTTTATAAATTGATTAAGCGGTTTTTTCGACAATTGTTTCCTTTTTTTCTGCTAACATTGACTTGATTGTTCCACCCATATCAATTTTACCATTGATAGCGGCACCTGGCTCAACCTTTAATTTACCTACAGTCGAATCTCCATTAATTGTTGCTGTAGCTTTTAATTCCAGCATTCCTGAAACCTCAACAGTAGCATTTAAAGTACCTTCGATATCTGCCGATTCACATTCAACTTGTCCTTCAATAACACCTGTTTTACCTACAACTACCCTTCCTAGACATTTGACAGAACCTTTAACTGTTCCATCAATTCGAATACTTTTCACAGAACTAACACTTCCTTCTAATACAGTTCCTTCAGCAATACGATCAATTGTATTCGTATCAAAATTTTGTGGTGCACCCATTTCCTCTGATTTATTTTTGAACATAATAATATATCTATACTTCAAATTTAAGAAAAAAGTACCACTTTAAAAACTATACATGCCCTTGTGCAATCATCGCGTTTGCAACTTTAATAAATCCACCAATATTAGCGCCTTTTACGTAGTTAGTATAAGTCCCTTCACTCCCATATTCGACACAAGTAGTGTGAATATCAACCATGATATTTTGTAATCTATTGTCAACTTCTTCACGAGTCCAACTTAATCTTAAACTATTTTGCGACATTTCTAGTCCTGATGTTGCTACACCTCCTGCATTAGAAGCTTTTCCTGGAGAAAATAAAACCTTCCCTTCTTTAAACACTTCAATTGCTTCCGGGGTAGTGGGCATATTAGCCCCTTCAACAACGCAAATAACATTATTTGAAACCAGCGATATAGCAGCATCCCCATCTAACTCATTTTGAGTTGCACATGGTAAAGCTATGTCACATATAACATTCCAAGGTCTTTCATTTTCAAAATATTCACAACTGTATTTCGCTGCATACTCCTTAATTCTTCCTCTTTTTTTATTTTTAAGTTTCATAATAAAATGAAGTTTTTCCGATGTTATTCCTGATTTATCATATATAAATCCTGACGAATCGCTCATAGTAACAGGCTTCCCTCCTAATTCGATAATTTTCTCACATGCAAACTGAGCTACATTTCCAGAACCAGAAATCACTACAGTCATTCCTTCAATATCTTTTTTACTTTTTAATAACATCTGTTGCGCAAAATAAACTACGCCATAACCTGTAGCCTCTGGCCTTATTAAAGACCCACCATACTCAATTCCTTTACCTGTTAATATTCCTGTAAATTCATTTTGAATACGTTTGTACTGTCCAAATAAGTAGCCGATTTCTCTTCCTCCTACTCCAATGTCTCCAGCAGGAACATCCGTGTTCGGTCCAATATGACGATATAACTCTGTCATAAACGATTGACAAAAACCCATTATCTCTCGATCAGACCTTCCTTTGGGATTAAAATCAGCGCCCCCCTTTCCCCCACCCATTGGTAAGGTGGTTAAACTGTTCTTAAAAACTTGTTCGAAAGCTAAAAACTTTAAGATGGATAAGTTAACAGATGGATGAAACCTCAACCCTCCTTTATATGGTCCTATCGCACTATTCATTTCAATACGAAAACCTCTATTAATCATGTATTCACCTTTATCAGTAAACCATGGTATTCTAAACATCACAACTCTTTCTGGCTCCACCATTCTCTCTAATAAGTTGGCTTTTTTATATTGTCTGTTCTTCGCCATAAATGGAATTACCGTTTCTGCAACCTCATGAACGGCTTGTATAAATTCACTTTCACCTGCATTACGCCGAGTAATCATTTTCATAAAATCACTTACATCTTCGTCAAACTTTCCCATCTTTGAAATTCTTATTAAGTTAATTTGTTAATTATACTATTACTTTCTGTATTTGTTTGCATTTCGGAAAACTTTTGATAAACTACCACTTGTTGAATAATCGTTTTTTTTTTAATCTACGTGTCAAGTTTGTCTTATTTTTACAGCATGTCGAAAATACTTACTTTTTTAATCTTACTATTTTCAATCAACGCATCTGCTATAAGTTTTTCAGAAATTGACTCCTTAATAAAGAACCAACAGTACTTATCTGCATGGAATTCTTTAACAAAATTAGAAAAAAGTAAAGATGGTGTAAATGCTCATTTGAAGAAAATTGAATTGAGTTTAAAGTATTTTACAAAAACATTTTCTCATAAATTATTTTCATTTACTGATTTAAAAAAAGGACAAAATCTGGTTAAAATAAGAGTGGCTTCAGAAAAAAAAACAATGAAAATGTTTCCATATGAGATTAGTAGTATTATAGATTCACTTCAAAAAACTCATCCAACAGATTATAGATTAAAAAAAATACAAGGTGATTTTTATTACGACGTATCCATTTTATATGGAAATGATTGGGTTTTAAATAAACAGGAAGTGACTAGAAGAATGTACGAAGGTTATTCTAAAGCTGAAGAATATGGAATAGTAGATCATATTAGTTTATATGCACTCGGATACTTTTGGAATATTAATAATGATCATAAAAAATCTGCTAATTACTTTAATAGATCTCTTTTACTAGATTCTACGTATGCCCCAACTCATTATAATTTAGCGTATATCTACTCGGAAAAAGACAGTTTAGAAAAGGCTTTACATCACGCGTGGCAAGCCTATCATCTTTATACGTATATTGACTATAAAAATGACGCAGGACAAATGGCAGGTTCAATCTTAGGGAAATTAGATCGACACGAGGAAGCAATTTCTTTATTACTTGACGTAGATAGATTAATACCCAACACATATTACACGCTGTACTATTTATTAAATTCTTTTTTAGCCACGGAAAAAATTACAGAGTCTCAAATCACTGCTAAAAACATGTTTAATATGGATTGGAAATCTCATACAATAAACGCTGACATTATTAAACTTTTTGTAAACAACAATCAAATGGATATTTTAGAGCAGTTTTATAAAAACAGACTAGAAGAAGAGAAATTTGACAAAGAATATAGCGGTTATATCTACCTCCATTTAGGACAAGCTTTTCAAATGGCAGATAAAGTCGAAGAAGCTTTAATAAATATCTCATTAGCTGAAGAAAGTTTCAATATTTGCTACGATCCTGGCCACCCAGTTTTTAGCGTAATTGAAAAAATGAAAAGATAAGTTAGGGGGTTTATTTAATCCAAACCCCTTTCTTATCAATTACGGGAACTATTGCTAAATTACTTTCTTTTATTGTTTCAGAAAGAAACACAAATTTTTTATCAAATAATTTATCATTCAAATAAAACGAAACAAAAAATTCGTTATTCAACTTGAACACATCTGGCATTATAGGCTCTACTTTCAACGAAGATTTAGCTGGAACATGTTTAAAATAATGACGCAATGTTGACGTTTTAGATTCTTTACCGTCTACTTCTTTTAAATACCCTCTTGATGAAACAAACGCATTTTCTAAAGCGCTCTCTTTATTATTGATCAAGTAAACATTCCAAACTACAACACCTTCTCCAACATCTTCCTGAACAACAGCAATATGTACACCTTCTACCTTTGGAATTACAATGTCTTTTTTCATCTGCTTTCTTTAGAATAATCAAAGTTATTCAATAATATGGAATCCTTCCTTAAGATAAACCCAAATATCATCATGATTTACACCGTCTTTTTTATTAGGGTCTCTTAATCTACCCAATCTAACAATAATCAAATCTTTATCGGGAACACAAAACACATATTGCCCTAAAATTCCTCTTAAATAAAACACATCATATCCTTCATATTTTGTTAACCACCATGAATAACCATAATAATCGGTGTTCATTTCCCTTGAGTCCTTTACATTAATTGGAGAAATTGACCTAGCAACATAATCAGAGTCAACCAACTGCTCTCCATATGCATTTCCTTTATTGATATATAACTCCCCTAATTTAGCGTAATCTCTAGCAGTTGCGTAAACACCTGAAAATGTTTTTTCATCACCATCCTCATGGTCTAGAATCCATTTCCCATCATTCTCCATTCCAAGTTTAGACCATATTTTATCTGATCCATAATCTGACACCTTTTGTCCCGTTACTTTTTCTAATAAAAAGCTGAGCAATAAATTATTCCCTCCCAAATAACTATATTCGGTTCCAGGAGTTTTTTCTAATTTATATCCTGAAGTTAACTCACGAAGATTTGTTCCATAATATGCTTTTGCCATAAATCCGAAAGGATTACCATAGCTTTCCCTGAAATTCATCCCAGAAGTCATAGTTAACAAATGTTTTACTTTCAATGCTGAATCTTTCAATGTAATAAACTCAGGAATGTAACTATGGACAGATGCATTAATGTCTACTTTTCCTTCTCTAACTGCAGCTCCAGTTATAATACTTAATATCGTTTTTGCCATCGAAAAACTATTAGACAATGTGTTCTTCGAATAATGCTCATAATAATCTTCATGAACAATAGAATCTTTATGAATCACTAAATAAGCAAGCGTACCAAATTCTGAATTTGTTTTTTTAATTTCTTCTGATAGTTCAGAAGCACCAAATGATTTTGAGATTTCCCATGGATAAGTCACTCCTGCTTCCAAAACTCTTGAATAAAACAATCCTGGATTATCCACAGAAGGCTTCAGCCTACCTTGAAAGTAAGTATCTGATAACCCTTTGTACAGATGAGTATTACCGGTAATCCAAATCACAGTATTGGCCAGTATTAAAACAATAAAAAAAACTCTTATAATGCTCTTAATGATTTTCACAATTAGAATACGGTTATAAATTAGTTTTGTTTTACAAAACTTCTAATCCAAACAAATCTACTAAGTGAGACATTAATTTAGATTCTACCTCTTCTAACTGAATTGTTCTTTTTAATTCTTTTTCTAAAGAAGTCACCGATTTATCGGAGATACCACATGGAACAATATTATCAAAATAAGACAGATCTGTATTTACATTAAAAGCAAATCCATGCATCGTTACCCAACGCGAGCACTTAACTCCAATTGCACATATCTTTCTAGCTTTTATAGGGTTATTCGCTTCAATCCAAACTCCAGTTAAACCTTCAACTCGTCCTGATTTTACACCATAATCTGCAAGGGTTAAAATGACCGCTTCTTCCAAAAACCGGAGATACTTATGAATGTCTGTGAAAAAATTTTCTAAATCAAAAATGGGATATCCAACA
>Ga0115000_10002357_pt1 | contig 16366 bp, 10 predicted proteins | sample ArcticOcean_MG_C_6_FD_89690 | JGI IMG/M metagenome (GOLD analysis project Ga0115000, IMG submission 89690) | Marine microbial communities from western Arctic Ocean - ArcticOcean_MG_CB8_128 | ecosystem: Environmental > Aquatic > Marine > Oceanic | place: Arctic Ocean: Canada Basin | collected...
ATTGGAAAAAAGTCTGACGCAAAACCGGATAAAAAATCATCATCTCATGTTGCGTCAAGACATCTTCTTCTGCGCGAATAGTAGTAGGAGTAGTAGTAAAAGCAGTAGTAGTAATATAATCCTAAGGAGAAAAGTGTTGAGAGCGAGTGGTGAAAGCAACGAGGACAATACTGATAACACACGAAGACAAAGAAGACCAATCGAAGAGATGTATAACTACTTTACGAAACCGGTCAAGTGCAACGAATGTTTCGGGTACAACAGACGCGTGTGTGCTCACTGTCAAGGCAGAGGGAAGACGACAACCACCACGGATGACGATGATTATTGCTGCAGTCGATGCGTTGGCCGCGGGTACGTGCGTTGCGACGCGTGCAACGGGACCGGTTTGAAGAACGGATGGCTGTTTACAGTGAAAGGCGGTTGGGGACCGCGAGGCGAGTAGTTGACGAATGAAGATCATGAAGTAGCAGCAGTAGTAAAGCAATAGTAGTAGTAGTAGTAGTAGTAGCAGTAGTAGTAGTAGTAGTAATAGTAGATGTATTATTAAAAAGGTAAAAGTACAAACGGGTGCAACAGCGCCTGCGTGGCGTCTAACCGACCTCTTCGCGTGATACCTCTGGCGGCGACGAGTCGACAGGCTAAATCGAACCCGGCGCCGCCGTTTCGATCGAGAGCGGAAAAGTCCCAGCCTAAGTTTCCGGCTAAGTCTTTGCGCACTTTGCGCAAATCGTAGTTTTCGTCCTGTAACCGTCGCTGGAACGACCCGGATGGTTCTAACACGCGTTTGCCTCTGAGTTGCGGGCATCCCAACTGGAGTAAAACGAGGCCGGCGGAATAGCTATCGAATAATTGCGGTTGGAAGACGGTCCACGGAAGGACAGAAAGCGCGCCGGCGATGGCACCCGGAGGCGCTCTCGGCGTTCGTTCAGGCATGATAAAATCCTCTGGTGGTGAGAACGAAGGGTCTAAGATGGAAACTTCCGGTTCGTAGTTCACGCCGCTTCGTAAATCCGCGGCGCCGCCGAAATCGATCAGTTTGAATCGTCCGTTTTCGTTGACTAAATTCGCCGGTTTCACGTCTCTGTGAACTATACCGATGGAGTGTAACCCTCTCAACGACCACAACAACTGTTGCGTGATTTTCTTTGTGACGGCGTAACACCTCGCGTCGTAATCTTTATCCTCTTGGGATTTCCCAAAAAGCGCCACCTCTAATGCGCTCGGAAAATTTCTATCCAACACGTAATCTTCGAGCGTGTTTTCATCGCCGGCAAATTTCCACACCAAAACCGGTGCCGCCGCGTCTTCAATTTCCTCGTAAGATCCGACGTAAGACGCGCAACCGCCGGCGACGAAAATGTCCCGGGATATCCGTTCGTTCATGTGTCGTTCGGCGCGTTGTAACCCGCTCGCGCCGGTTGTATTTTTCGCAAACTTCAAGACCAAATTCTCCGCCTCGCTGGAATTTAATCGTCCTCGATAGACGGTCCCGAACGACCCGTCCCCGATTCTCCCGCCTACGTTTACATTCGGACCTCTTTTGCCAAACTTATTCCCAGCCGTGGCTGTTTGTATCGCTCTCGCGACGGTTTCATCGAACGCGTACCCCAAAATCCCCGGCTGCGCGGTTAAATAAAACACGACAAACGCGACTAAAAGAAACTCCTCAAACGGCGTCCCGTTCGTGTATAAAGTCCACCCGTTCACTTTTTCATCCAGAGCTAATTGTTCGATGAAGTCTTTGGCCACGTCCGGTAGCGGTAACTGGTCGTATAAAGGCTCTAAAACGACTTCGTATACCGTTTTCCCTATTTTCAACACCGGCTCTGGAACCTCTGGAAATAAACGTTCCAGTTGCTCCAAAGGGTCGACAATTTTTGCTCCCTTATACCCGTACAAAGCCTTGATTGTCGTCGTTCTCTTCGTCGTCGCAGAGAAGCGACTCCTTCGTCCTCCTTTTCGTTGCAGACGACCGAAGAAAACCACGTTCTTCGCGTTCGTGGTTTGATGATGATGACTCTTAAAATTCATATCCCCGGGTTCGTTATCCAAAAATCAAAATTAATCAATCCGTTCCTTTAATACTATATATATATATGTCTCTCCTCTCCAATAAAGCAGTCTGGCACGATGCGTACTAATTCGATGAAAGTGTTATTATATAAATACTTTACGCCGCGTGTAGTAATAATCAGAGTCACAAACAGAGAGTTAGAAAGAGAGAAAATTTATGCCGCACAGCGAGGGGTTGGTTTCCCTAAAAAAAACTAACAAGAAGGGAAAAAGAGGAGTAAGGAAAAGGTACGCGAGCGCTGAATCTTCTTTTTAAATTACAAGCTGTGTGTGTGTGTGTGCGCGTGTTTATGACTTGTGCAATACTCCGTCTTCGTATCGCCAACCGTCTGGTAATGGGCAGTTTTTGTCGAGGAGGTATTGTACACATTCGGTTTGGTTTTTCGTGTGCGCTTCTCGTACGGCCCGAGAGTCCCACGGCGCTTTGGCGGTTTCGCGCAAGTACTTCAAACAGTCTAAGTGGCCGAACGCGGCCGCATACTCACACGCATATGTGTTGAATTGATCATACTTACGCTCAACGAGATATTCGAGTATATGAAGATGACCATTTAAAGCCGCCAATGCGGCAGTTTGCGAACCCCAAGGCGCTTTGACTTCTTCGCTTAAGTATTTGAGGCACTCGAGATTACCGTTTCGGGCGGCATTTGCACACGCGTCCATATCGATAGGACACTCATTTGCAACGCAATACTTGACCATTTCCAGATTACCTTGTTCTGCGGCCGCATCAATCGTCATTCCATCCCACTCACATTTTTTCTCCTCTCGCGCCCACTTGAGCAACTCGAGTTTATTCGTTTGAGCAACTCTCCAGCAGAAAGCTATTTCTTTATATATCCACCAACTCGGCCACAACGATTTATTCTCCCACGCAACTTCCAAAGTCGATATCGACGACATATCTTCGATCTTAAACCTCTCCTTCAAATCACTCGCGCGAGACGATCTCTTAATCAACTTTCTCGTCTCCGTATTCACCTCGTACAAGAATTTCACATCCGTTCGATTCAATCTCGGAACGATATGTTTAAAACAAATATCGTCGTTCTTATTCACGATCAAATCCCACAAAGAATCTCTCTCCCCCATCCGTCTTTTCTGCCCTCGCGTCGTCACTCCCGAAGGCGGAGGAGGAGACGAAGAAGAGCCATGCATCGTCGTCTCTCTGCTTCTTTTTTATGGAGAAAAACGGCACAAAAAAGAGGCACGAGAGCGCTACGACGTAACAACAACAACAACAAGTAAACAAGCATGGCCGTCGTCGTTGTTCCCACGCCAGAAGGAGCTCGCCGTTTCGTCGTTTTTTCAGCTGAACGACGCGTGGGAGGAAAAAGAAAAGGAAGAAGGAGGAGGAGGAAAAGCAGAAGTCTTTCCAGACTGAATGCGACGAGAAAGAGCGGCGACGACGATGATGAAGATGATGAGAGTATTAGTATTCACGAGGACAGAATAAACAGCAGCAGCAGCAGTGCGACGTCTTTTTCTTCTGCTGCTGCTGCCGATGATGATGATGATGCGAATAAAAAAGAACAGTTGAAAGAAGAAGATTCGAGCAGTTTCCTGTACGAAGAAGTGGAGGAAGAAATCGAAGTCGAATACACGGCGATGGACCACATTTCAGATTTTATCTCGGAAGTGCGAGAGAAGCGTGTGGAAATCAGTCGAGACTGTTTCGGCGCTTTTGAGAGAGCGCCAGTAACGCCGGAGTATTTGAGAAGTTCGAGAGGACGGTTGGACGCGCCGACGGAACTGATATCGCTGGGTTTGGCGGCGGTTGCGTTAGCGGTTTCCAAGACCGTGCGAACGAATAAAGAGAAGAAGGAGGCGTTTATTCGAAACGAAAAGTGGACGGTAGGGAAAGCGTTTCAGGAGTTGAAAAGAATAGACGGTCAAGAGAACGACACTTCGGTGGAAATGCGATTGTACGACGAGGGGGATTTACGACGCTACTTGGAAAAGAAACAGAAAAAATTGGACGAGAAACGCGCGAAGGAGTTGGAGAGACGCGAGTTGAGAGACGAGAAAGAACGCTTAAGAGAGGAAGCGGAAGAGAATGAGCGACAGAGATTACTCGAGATTGAGCGTAAAAAAGAAGAAGAGGAAGAACGAAAACGAGAACAAGTACGCGCCGAGTTTCGATTGAAACAAGCCGAGGAACAAGAGCGGTTGAAAAAACGCGAAGAAGAAGAAGCGGCGAGGAAGAGGAAAGAGTTGGAGGAGGATAGGAAACGGAGAGAGGAAAAGATGCGATTGGAACGAGAGGCTTTAGAAGCGGAACGATTGCGACGAAAGAAAATATCGGAAGAGCGCGAGGAAAAAACGTTTGACATTCAGGCGAACATTAAAGTCGAAGCGAGGAGGAAAAACGGCAAGTGCGAAGTGACGGCCTCGTGCAGAGTGGAGTTATCAAACACGTGCGAAGTCGCGGAAACGTACGAGTCGACAGAATTGGCGAGATTGCAAATGTCCTGGGCCTCGAAGTTATCCGGCGAAGCCATGAAAGCGTATAAAAGCGACCAGATTTTGAAGAAAATGATGGGCGAAGGCATTCTGTCCAAGACGCCTACTTTTTCAGACGTGGAATTTGAACACTGGATGAAACTCGTCAGAGTTCGATTGGACAGAGAATTACGAACGACTGGTTTACGCGCAGTTGCTGGACTCGAAGCGAACAAGTTGACCAAAAACGACAGCTTCGTCGAACGAGAAGTGACGTTTTCGAGAGCGCTGTTACCTACGGAAGATCCAGAAAACGTCGAGACGCGCATACAAAACGCTATTCGGTTACTCATCGACCAAGTCGAAGAGAAGAAATCCAAGAATAAAAATAAAGACGGCGATGCTAACGATGGTGGTGGTGGTGGTGATAATGACGACGACGATCCGTACCTTCTCGGCGATGGAAACTCCCCGGCCCTTGTCGACGAGGCGATAGATCCCAGGAAAAGCCCGACGGCAATTTTAAATCGACTTTCCGAACACGAGCTCGCGCAAATGCACGGGTTAGATCCATCTCTGGTATTCCCCGCAGAAACAGACGGTTTGACCACTGAATTGAACGGTCGCGTTTTATCCGGAATCTTAACCGCGTCTTTTTTTGTCAAAATCCTTCGCAGCGTCACCAAAGACGCGAAACCGGAAGTTTTACGACGGGGCACGCAGATGGCATCCTCTTTAGTCGGTCGATGCGCCAACGACGAAGGAAACTGGCGTGCCATGTATTTAGACGGTTTTCGCGGCGATGCTTTGGAAGCCGGCGCTTTGATGGCTCGAGAAGTTATTCCAGACGAAGAGAACGATATCGTTTTATTAAACATCTTCGCCGCTCTGGAGGCGATGGAAAAAGCCAAAAACCGACGCCCGGAGGAAGCGGGCGAAATGATCGATAAAGAAGTGCTGAGAAAAATGAAAGCGCAGCGACGAATGAATGCGGTGCCAATCACCGAAAGGTTATTCGCCACGCGAAACGCGGCGATTCAGTTAGCCGGAAGCGGTTCCGTCGAGCAAGGTCGGGCGATGTTGGAGGAAGCTTACGCGTTGCGAGTGAATCACGTGGAGAAAAGACGCAAAGAGTTAGGGTTGACTGCAAACGACGAACGGTTTGGTATTCCAGAAACGTTGCCAGAGCTGAAAGCGCTGCTATTTGTTTTAGAATACGGCGGCGGCGCGTGGGAAGCTGACAAGAAAGGCGTGCAGAAACAAGTTGTGAAAGCGGTGTACGAGGCGTGCGAAAACGGGGCGATGAAGAAAGACGCGGAGAAGGCGTTGGCGACGTTTGCAGCCGTTCGACGCTCGTTTATATTTGAAGAGAAGGATTCTGAATTCGGTCGAGAGTGGGAAGAGAAATTGATTGATAAACTCGATCAAACAGGAAACGAAGGCGAGGACGAAGAGGAAGGAGGAGGAGGAGGAAAACCTAGCGTGGAGGAGATCATCGAAAAATATTACCCGAGAGGCGTCTCGGACGCGCTCGAGTTTGCCGTGCAAACGTACGACGCCGAAATCGAGGCGCGCAGGAAAATATAGAGAGTGTAGTCATAGAGAGATGAGTTAGCTACGTAGCAGTTACACGTTTTAGAAGAGTTTTACCTTTGGGTTAAAATTACAATAAATACAAAACATCGCAAACTCTTCTCTCCTTCTTACGCGGACGAAGTAGTATCACTGCTACCGCCGCCCGTCATCATGCTCTCCAGCATTTCCGTTTGTAACTTTTTATTTCCGTTCTCGATGTCTCTCTTCGCGAGCGCCTCTACGCTCTTCCACTCGAAATCCATGTTCGCGTACCCTTGTCTCGCGGTCATAATTCGGTTCGCCAAACTCTGGTCTGCTTTCGAAAGCTTGCTCATCCACTCTTCTGGGTTTCGAATCGGATTTTTCTCCAGAAAATCCAACAAAAATTCGTGCTGGTTGTTCACTCGGTTCACTTCGCCTTGACCGTCCAAGTTCGCCTCTGTGCTTTCTCCGTCTGGCGTTTGCACGTTGAGTCTGCAATTTATCGATTCCAACTGACCAATCACCACCCATGTGGCGGTATACGTCAACAACTGGTGCATAACATCCGCCGCTTTCCTTTCCGGCGACGACGCTCCGCCAAACGCACCGCACGGGACGCACACTTTCGGCGAATCATCGTTCTCGTTTCGAACGGAAAACGTAAAACATCTTCTTCTTCTGTTTGTGTTGTTGCTTCTTTCTCCATTTTGAAGAGAGAAAGTCGTCCTCGTCGTCGCTACTCTGTGCCTCGAAGAGAGCGCTTTCGTGGTAGTACTCGTAACAGCAGTCGCCGCCGAAAACGACGACACATAAAACAACATCATGTCTTCTTTCTGCGCGCAATAATGCTGATAAAACGAATACTATTAATAATATTGTTAATGCCGGTATTTCCCCAACTGTTTATGACTGAGCAAAAACCAAAAAAGTTCTTCTTCTTAATTTCTTAAAAACGCTTAAAATAAGCAGTCAAACGAGAAAAAAAAGACATCAACAGAAAAGATCACAAAGCGACAAAGACAAACACTTATATAATAACATCATGACAAAATGGTCGATGCGAACGTTACGAACGAACGAGTGTCGCGCGATGGTGGAAGGCCAGGAGGCGCACCGATTGTTCGAAGCACCGGATTTGCACGAGGTGGCGAGAGAGGGAGATCTCGACGGAATGAGAAGATTGATTTTATCAAAGGATGACGACGAGAAGAAGAAGAACAACAACAAAAACAAAAAAGAAGAAGACAAAGTGAACGCGTTAGACCCGGCGGGGAGGACGCCGTTACATTTCGCGGCTGGGTTTGGGCGAGTCGCGTGCGTGAAGTTTTTGTTAGAGAGAGGGGCGAAGTTAGAGGTTCGAGATTTGTGGTCCAAGGCGCCCGTGGATTGGGCGTTACAATCGAAACACGAGGAATGCGTAAAGTTGATGAGAATAAAAGCGATCGAGACCAATCTCGAGATTGGTGGAAGAGGGCAAGTCTCTCCGTTGAGGACATATCACGAGTATTGTTACGATTTGACGACGGAGGAAGTCGAGGAGAGGTTGGAGCGAGACAGGAAAAACGCGATGGAGCAATACGAAAAGATGAGCGAGGAAGAGAGGAGACAGTTTCGCGAATCAAACGGGGTGGATCCTGCCCAGCCGGTGCCATTTTAGCGAACGAGGATGATGATGATGATGATGATGACGATGACGATGTGATAGTGTATAAATAAGAATGTGGTGAGCAGCTATTTTCAATGTAGTGGCTATCTCTATTTGCTTCTAAAATTACAGCTGGATTTCCGTCAGAGCTTCTTCTTGTTCTCTGTCCGATTCCGTGGCGTCGCCGTCGTTTTCTTTTTCTTCCTCCGCCTCGTCTTCCTTTGCGTCTTCAAAATTTAAGTGCTTCTTTTCTTCTCCCCCCTCCTGATCTCCGCTGTTTACGTCGTCGTTTTCTTCCAGTTTGTTTGAGTCGGCAATGCCTTGCCCGCGAGGCGGCGTGGGAAGATGGAAATCGGCAAAGAACGCGGAAACGTCCGATTCCGAGACGCCCGCCGGCGCGTTTGGAATGACAAAAGCGCTGTCCTCGGCATCTTCCATCTCCTCTTCTTCTTCATCTTCCTTGGTTTTTTCGTTATCGTCGTCGTCGTTATCGTCGTCGTCTCTATCTTCCATCGTGGAATCGGCACCAACGAAGGGAGAATCCGGCGCGTCTGGAAATTCGAGGTCGCCCAGAACGTTGTTCTTTTTCCTCGCAGAAGTAGGACTTTGCGGCGGAGTCGCTTGCTCTTCTTCCGCCGATACTTCCGCTTTCTCTTCCACACTCGCCGCTTGCGCAAACAATCTGTTCAACTCTTCGGCTTCTTCGGCTTCTAACTCTTCGAGTATCGCGTCGACATCGGCGCCCGTTTCGGCCAACTTTTCCTTCAAACGATCGCACGCCCTTTCGCTTTGACCCAAGCACATCAACAAGTCGTTCATCTCCTCCTCGAAGTGCTTGGTCGCTTCATCGTAGCCTCGCTTGTACCCTCGCTCCTCGGCTTCGGCCACCTGCTGTGCCGTCAACTCTGCGTCGCGCTGGTTCTGTAACTGCTCAACCTTTAACTTCAACTCTGCGACTTCTCTTTCCGCTTGCTCTAAATCCGTGGCCGCGTCAGCCTGCTTCAACTTGAGATTTTCATTCTCGTTCTTTACCGCGTCGATTTCGACGTTTTTATCGCTAATTATAACCTCTGCGTTTGCAAGTTTCGCGGCGACGTCGTCGTAGACTTCGCGTTCGATCCAACCTGTCGTGTCGTACTCGTATTCTTCGCCTTCGCCTTCGACGAATTCGCCTTCTTCCTCGCCATCGCCGGCATAATACCACGCGCCCGAGGCTTCGTCTAATACCCATCCCGGGTAATCGTCCGGGTTGAACGGCGGTTGATCTTCCCCCGCATTGGCGTGGTCTCCTTCATTTCCGTTGTCGTTGCCGTCGTTGTAGTCGACGTAGTCGTAGTCGTTCATGTTTTCATCGTTGCCTTTATTCTCGTCGTGTGGCGCCGACGGCATTATTTCGTTGCTGAAATCGTAGTCGTTTTGCGCGAAACCATCCGAAGAAGAAGGCGGCATGAATGCAGTATTCGCGTTATTGTTATTGGCGGCAGTAGTATTCACGGTACTGCCCTCGCTAATTCGAGGTGATGGCGGAGCAAAATCATACCCGTCGCTGTTTCGTCCAGGAGATTCCGAATAGTTTTGTTGGTGTTGTTGTTGTTGTTGTTCCATTTGTTGCGGAGGACGCAAGTAATCGTCGTCGTCCTCGTAATCAACGTGTTGTTGCTGCGTTTGTTCGTGAAGTGGTTGGTCGTAACTCGACGGATACTGATTATTCTGATCGATGTATGCGTCGAACTGACTCGTCGATTCGTGCCCCTCGCTTCGCATAGATCCCGTGGCGGATGGAGGTTGCGGAGGCAGCTGTTGCTCTATGAGATTTCCCCACTGGTCATACATCGGTTGTTGTTGTTGTTGTTCGCTAGTATTCGATATCATTCCATTCTGATGGTGTTCTCCAGGCGGAGGATAATTCAAAACTTCATTCTCTGGAACCGCCGGCGAGCCCGGTTTAAAATGAGTGAGGTGTTGTTGCTGCTCCTGATGATGATGATGATGATGTTCACCATCGCTAGTAAAAGTATTGATATCGTTGTTGTTGCTGCTACTATGATGAGGACTTTCTCTTTTCGTCGGCGAGAGCACTTGCTGATTCTCTACGTAATGCGGCGATTCGCTTTCTAATTTACCTTCGTTCTTCGCTTCGTCCTCGTCCTTCGCGCTCGGCCCGGGAACGAAAAACTTTTGCGGCTTTGCCACGGCAATCGGAGGCGGTAAAAAAGACGCTACATCCGCCGCACTTCCCGATAAACTTTGAGCGCCACCACCGCCACCACCACCATCGCTCGTATCCCCACCCGTCGGATTGAAAACATCCACGTATCGGCTGCGAACGTCGCTTTGCCTCGCCACGAAACTACTCGCTCGCGGCATCGGCGGCGGTTCATTCGAATTCAACGCAGACGACGTCGCAGGCTCTTCTTCCTCGCGCAATTGCTGCTGCTGCTGCTGCATCGCATCATTACTATTACTGCTAAAGTTTTGGTGGTAGTTTTGGTGGTAGTTTTGGTGTTGCAGCTGCTGCGTCGGATTCCGCGGGTCACGTACTCGCGAAAACTCATCCACTTGTTGTTGTTGCTGATTTCCCTTCTCAAAAGACATATGTTGCTGCTGTACCTGTTGTCCTCCTCCTAAACTTGCATTCGTCGCATTACCACCACCACTGCTATTACTGCTATTCATCGTCATCATCGGTGGCGGTCCTCCTCCGATCCCTCCGATCCCGACGGCTTGTCTGGCTAAATCTTTCCCATTCGGATCGGAGCCGTCCACCCACGCTTTGAGAGTCTCGTCGTAGTAAAATTCAGAGTCGTTCCCCAGTTTCGCTTTGGTCACTTTCTTCCTCGGTTCTCCGTTCTGTTTATTTGAGTTACAGTTGTTGTTCGAGAGAGAGAGAGAGGTCAGACTCATCCCGATGTGAAGAGAACGACCACCACCCCGCGCTGTTTTGCTCAACATCGAGAATTCATCAACGCGGGGGGAAAAAAGCGGATTTCGAATAAAAATGTGCGAGACGAACGAAACCAAAGAAGACTTTGAGAAAAAGAAGACGATGATATATAAAGAACGCACCCCTCCGTTGCCACCCCCGAACGAGGTCAGTCGGCCGAAGAATCCTGTTCCTCCTGATCCTCCTTTGCTCGCGTTTTCTGCCATTTTATTCTAATGTAAAGCGCAATTTTTTGTGGCGAATTTTGGCTTCTTGTGTTGCCTTCTTTGTCTCCTTCGAGTGGTTATCGTCGAGCGCTCGAGAGACGCAGAAGAGTCAGAAGTGTTTCATTTTCGGTTCAGTAGTATATACGTTGTGTGTAATAATATGTATTAATAAAATCCCTTCTCTGTCTTCTTCTTCTTTATAAAGCTAAATAAAAATCTCTCTGACTCTCTCTTTCACCTCTCTCTCGCTGCAACAATCAATCTCTATTTATTATTATCAATCCATGTAGCCATCGATTTCGCGTTGCTTTTGCAACATTTCGTCCTCCTCTCTCATAGCTTCGGCTTCGGCGCACATTCTCTCGATTTCTTCCGGCGTCAAACGTCCTCTGTCGTGTTGCAAAGACACGTTCGCTTCGGAGCCGGTGACGCGATCTCTCGCGCTTACCGTCAACAAACCGTTGGTGTTGACTTCGAAAGTAACGTCGATTTTGGGGACGCCTTGTTCGGCTTTTTCGATGCCGGTGATTTGGAACTCGCCCAATAAGTGGTTGCCGTCCGTGGACATGCGTTCACCCTCGAAGATTCTGACGTCGATTTCCGTTTGGTTGTCGTACACCGTGGTGAACTCGGACTTCTTTTTGCACGGGATGGAGGTGTTTCTGTTGACGACTTTGGCAAAGTGTCTGCCTTCGCACTCGACGCCCAAAGATAACGGGACAACGTCCATCAACAAAACCTTGGAGGTTTGTTTGTCGCGGACGCCGGCCAAGATGGCACCTTGCACGGCGGCGCCGTACGCGACAGCTTCGTCCGGGTGCACGGATTTGTTCAACGGCTTGCCGTCGAAGTATTCCGTCAAAATCTCTTGGACTCTCGGGACGCGAGTGGAACCGCCAACCAAAACAATTTCGTTCACCAATGATTTGTCTCTGCCAGCATCGGCCAAGACTCTCTTGACTGCTTCCAAGCATCTTTGGAAAGTCGCCTCGTTCACCTTGTTGAATTCGTCTCTTGAGATGGTCATGTTCACCTCGTGTTCGCCGACGAAGCATTCCAACTTGGCGGATTGCGTGATGGACAACTCTCTCTTGGCTTTTTCGCACGCGGTTCTCAACTTGCGTTTGGACTTATCGTCGTTGAAGATGGAGTCCGCGTTCGGGTACGTCTTTTGGACGTGCGCCATCAAGGATTCGTCGAAATCTTCGCCGCCCAAGTGGGTGTCGCCAGCCGTCGCCAACACTTCAAAGACGCCGTCTTGCAAGTGCAACAAGGAAACATCAAAGGTACCACCACCCAAATCAAAGACCAAAATAGTTTGATCTTTAATGATTTCACCATCGTCGCCTTCTCTTTTATCCAAACCGTACGCCAACGCCGCCGCGGTCGGCTCGTTGATGATTCTCAAAACTTCCAAGCCGGCGATTTGGCCGGCGTCCTTGGTTTGTCTTCTTTGCGCGTCGGAAAAGTACGCCGGGACGGTGATGACCGCCTTGTTGATGACGCAACCCAACTGGCCTTCGGCCGTGGCTTTCATCTTTTGCAAAACCATCGCGGAGATTTGCTCCGGGGCAAATTCCTTCTTTTCGTTGTTTTGGGTCGGGTCTTCGACGACGATGATCGGCTTACCTCCCGGACCTTCCTTGATCTCAAACGGCATGTGCTTAATATCCTCGCCAATCTCCGAGAACTGTCTCCCGATAATTCTCTTGATGTTGAACAAAGTGTTCTTTGGGTTTTGCGCGGCTTGCCTCTTGGCGGATTCACCGACAACTCTGCCGGCTTCAGTGAAGGAAACCCACGACGGGGTCGTTCTGTCGCCTTCGGCGTTGGACAAGACGTGCGCCTCGCCATCCTTCCACACGGAAACGCACGAGTACGTCGTACCTAAATCGATACCGATGACGTATTCGTCCAAAGTCGCGTTGTTCATCTTAGATGCCAACTTGGCTTCTTCAATCTTCTTCTTTTGCGCCAACTTGGCTTCGCCCATACCTTCCATCAAGGCTAAATTCTTCGGGTCCATCGTGAGCCCTTGCGTATACGCGTGGATAGAATCGTGGAAGAATCCCGACTTGTACAAGGCAAAACCTAATCGAGAGTACCCTTTCACAAAGTCTGGTTTCAATTCCACGCATCTCCGTGCGTCCGCGCACGCTTTCGAGTGTTGGTCCAAAGCGGCGTAACACGCGGATCTGTTCGAGTAAAACACGTGGTCGTACGGGTCTTGATCGATGGCTTTGGTAAATTCCGAAGCCGCTTCGTAAAACTTTTTCTTCGTGAACGCGGCGTTCCCGTTCGATTTGTGTTCGAGCGCGAGTTTGCGTTGTTCCGGTGAAACCTGTATTGTTTTTAAAGAGTTTTGGTGAGTACACAAATACTAACGCTCACGAGAGATGATGAGGATAAAAACACATCGCATCACGCCGCCGCAAAAAGAAGAAAGGGCCGTCGAAAAAAAAAACGAATCATCATCACTCTCGCTCTCGGATTGACGAAGAAGAAAAACGTAATAATAATAACACTAAGAATAATAATACCTGAATCTTGTCCTCCTCGTCGTCGTCCAAAACGCGCACGGCGGCGCCCGTTTTCGATTCTTTCTTGCCTCCTTTTTTAGATGGTGCCATGATGAGATTTGCTTTCTATGATGTGAGGGGCTTTGGCGTGTGTTTTTTCCTCCTTTTTCTCCTTTTTCTGCTGGTCTTCGTTTACGCGCATTTCTGGCTCAAATCGTTCGTGTGTGTTTTGTGCTTTCTTCAAAAAAAAAAAAAAAAAATTCTCGACCAAAAAAGTCAATTGTTTTCGTTTTTTTGCCCAAAATTTTCTCCTCAGAAAAGAGATGAAGCCTGCGTTGTGGATAAAGTCTTTCTCATCATCATCATCATTCAGACGCGTATACTGTGACTCCTCTTACCACTGCTCAAAAAAAAACGACGCGCTCTTCTCGAGGAGGAGGAGGACTTTTTTGCCACGAAGAGTTTCAGCGGCACAAAATAATAATACCGAAAACAACGCGATGATGACCACCAAAAGCACTTTTAATGAGAAGAGCGATGATGATGTGAACAACGGGAAGGAGAAGAAGAATACGAATAAAAAAACGTTCACGTTGCGACCGATGGAACGCCACGGCACGAACGAAAAGGCGAGATACGTGACGCTCCATTTCTTACGCCACGCGGAAGGGACGCACAACGTTTCCAGAGAATACAACGATCCGAAACACAGAGACGCGAGATTGACGGATTTTGGAGAAAAGCAGTGCGAGAATTTTTTGAAAGCTCAGCCTTTGTTGTTGGAAAAGAAGTCATCGAAGAAGATGACGGTGGCGACGTCGCCGATGACGAGGTGCGTGCAAACCGCGCATTTATGTTTCGATAAAGAGTCGCACACGATTACGGAAAAATACGTCGCTTTAGAGGAGTTGCGGGAAACGGTCAACTATCAGTGCGATATTCGACGGACGACGTCAGAGTTGAAGGAAGAGTTTGGCGCAAGCGTGGATTTCTCTCGGTTGGAAAAGGATGAGGAAGATCCTTTGTGGCGGTATTGGATCGAGAGGTGCGGGTCCGAAAAAGAGCACACGATGCACAGAGAGAGCGCTTCGCTGTATAAGTGCGCGGATAGGGCGAGGAAATTCTTCGAATGGGTGGTCGAGAAAAAAGATACAGAAGAAGAAGAGATTATCGTCAGTTCGCACTCGGCGTTTCTTCGCTGCGTGTTTAATTACGGTCACACGCAAGAAAAGTTCGAGTATCACATGGGAGGGTCAGAACAAGTATTCGACGATCGAGAAGACAAAACAAACAACGTAAAAGTTGTCCAGTATTTGCCGGAAGACGGCGACGCGTTCGAGGAGTACATGCGGAGAGATTACGAGAATTGCGAGTTACGGTCAGCCGTGTTGGAAATTCTTTGATGATATGATGCTTTTTTAGTAGTACTAGTAGTAGAAGTAACCGAGTAGAAGTAGTAGATAGTAAATGCGGTAACAAATGATGCGGTATCGGTTCGTTTTTTATTCTTAATGGATTCCTTTGGCCGCGATGTTCCCTAACTCGTCTTCTTCGTCCCACGTCATGCTGTAATCGGAGAAATCACCTTTCGCGTCTGCCTCGTCTTTCGACTCGAACACTTGACCGGCGTTATCGAAATATCTCCAACTATCGTTCAACACGTGCGACATCCTTCTCTCTTTCGCCTCTAAATACTTCTCCGAAAACAAATTCGCTTTCGTCACGCACGGAATTCTCGACGTCACGTTTACCCCTTCCTTTTCTAATTCGTTAATCTTTCTCGGGTTATTCGTCATCAGCGCCACGCTTTTGATGTTCAAATCATCCACAATATTCCTGACCGCGCTGTACTCCCGTATATCGTCCGGTAATCCCAACTTTCTATTCGCGTCCACGGTATCGGCGCCGCTCTCTTGCACTTTATACGCCGCAATCTTATTCGCCAATCCAATCCCTCTCCCTTCCTGCTCTAAGTAAATCACCACCCCTAACTCGTTATCCCGTATGTATTCCAACGCCATATCTAACTGTTGTTTGCAATCGCACTTTAACGACCCTAAAACTTCGCTCGTAAAGCACGCGTCGTGTACTCTCACCGGGACGTTTTCTAAGCCTTCCACGTTCCCGTAAATCATGCACGTGGGTTCGGTAATCACGTGCGTTTTCGGCCCGCGATGGCGGTAGCCTCGCAAGCGGTAAAAGCCTTTATCCGTCGGGAGTTTTGTCTCGGCGATGAACTGCGTTTGTGATTCCGCCACCCAGTACGATTGAGGGATGAATTCATCGTTAGTCACTCCGGATGATGATGATGATGATGATGCGGAGTCAGCAGAGAGGGATGACGACTCTGCGGAAATTTTAACTTTGTCTCTTTGTCTTTGTCTTCTTTGTCCTCTCATAAGTGTTCCTTTTACGAGCAGTTTTCGTCCTCCTCCGTTGTTGTTGTTCGTAGTAGTGTTCGTGTTATTAACGACGGTGTTATGAGAAGACGAAGCGATCGAGGCCGTCTGGGTCAGAGCAGCAGTCGTCATCCGTTTATGACGAAGAGAGAGAAGCCGCTGAGTGGATAACTTGGTTTTAGGGTTACTTCAAAACAAGAAATTTTTTATATATTTATTACTAAACCCTAAGCTAGATGGATGCACTCAAAACGATATTCGATAATAACGCGAATGAGCAAACGATCACAGGTTCGAACCCTGTAATCAGCACTTATAACACCGCTGATTTGGCCAAGTGGTAAGGCATTTGTTTTGTACACAACTTCTCTTTTTTACTCTAAACTACTACTACTACTACTACTACTCGGTGCTACTACTACAGCACAGGATAAAGTCAGAGTATGTCATCATCATGAACGATTTCAAACCTCGGCGCGTCTCCGGTTTGTATTACGTCCACGCGAAATCCGGTTTCTTTCAGTTGGAGTTCAAACGTTTCGACGTTTGCCTTCGCGAACAAAAGCGCGTCTTTGAGC
>Ga0115000_10002358_pt1 | contig 16365 bp, 23 predicted proteins | sample ArcticOcean_MG_C_6_FD_89690 | JGI IMG/M metagenome (GOLD analysis project Ga0115000, IMG submission 89690) | Marine microbial communities from western Arctic Ocean - ArcticOcean_MG_CB8_128 | ecosystem: Environmental > Aquatic > Marine > Oceanic | place: Arctic Ocean: Canada Basin | collected...
GCTCTGCCTGGATCAGTTGCACCATCTGCTACTGTAGTAGTATGCGTATTAGCATTGGTTGTAATGCCTTCGGTTCCATAACCTAATGCTTCGCCAATTAATTCTAAATTTGTGTTTGTTGTTGTTCCCCATGTACCACTGGCATCACCAGTAGCCATTTCATTAAGTCTTAAATCATTTACATACGAACTTGCCATTTATATACCTCTGCTTTACGCAACTTCTCTCCAATTAGGAGTTTGACTATCGTTAACTGGTTCCCAATCTGTATCTTGATTTGGGGGTATTAAACTCCAAACGTTTAAATAAGGCTCATTAGTTGTTAGCCCTGTTACTATATCATCTGGGAGAGTCACTATAGCTCTAGCAATTATAACTGGTTCTCCAGTATTAGCTACTGCTGCATTTAAAGTGACTGATAAATTATTATTTGTTATTGTTGTAAGTGAGCCTACAGCACTCGTTGCAGCTACGCCTGTGGGTGAAACGTTTGCTTCACCGTCTACATTAACTGAAACAGAACCTAAAGTTGCTAACGCACTCGGTAAGTAAGCTATAGCCTGAGCGTTAACTCCTGCTGCTGGTACGCCTGTAGTTCCTACTAAACTGGCAGGAGTTACATTAGCTTCAGCGTCTACCGTCGGTGTACCTAACGCTGAAGTTAACCCACTAGGGGAAGGGAGTATAACTGGGAGTGGTTCGCCAAACGTAAGTTGACCCCACGTCCCTCGACCCCAACCGTTTATATTAGCCATTTAAGGCTAGGCGATTCTTATAATCGCAGTACCTGATGCTTTTGCTGGAAAAACAATAGTGAAGTCGCCTGCTGTTGAAGTTTTATCTCCACCAAAGTCAATGGTTGCTACTGATGGATCTCCTGAAGCAGTATCGTTGTAAATCATACAACCTCTAGCAGTAACGGTAGCTGTACCAAAAGTTAAATCAGAAAAGTCAGTAAAACCAACAGTTCCTGAAGTAAGTGGAGCTACGTTTGTTAAAGCTGCACCGCCAGATGTGTAGTTGGTTCCAGTTGCTTGACCTGTTGTGGTAAACGCTGTTGTAGTAGCTCCTAAAGTAGCTGAACTAGTATAGAGAGCTAATTTAAAAGAGTTACCACCTGAAGCCTTAAAGTTATGTGTTGCTTCTAGTAGCTCTTTTTTAAAACTAGTTGTTAATGTTGATGTAATTGCCATATTAAAGTTCCTTTAAAATCTTAGCTAAGTCTTCGTGACCTTGTGTGCGTAACAAGTTAGCCATCGTACATCGCTCACTGTTCATTGCACACTTTATATGATAAAGTATTGTATTATAAATAGCTAGTCTATATTCTTCTGCTTGTTGACGAATATGCCCTTGTGCGTTTTCAGAAATACCACATATTTTATTTGTACATTGTTCTGCCCACCACTCAGGAGTATGACCTCTATTCGTTTCAGTTTTTATTAAAATATCACCAAACCCAGAAACACCATCTGTAGGAAACATATTAATACCTCTTGGCTTCTGGTGCAGTTAAATGAACAGGCATTTCAAAATCTGAACCTGTTAACTTATCCATATTTTGTTTTTGTAATTTTCTATTGTACTCACTCATCGTACATTTTTTAAACACCCCTTCTTCTACAGTCATCACTATTGGGTCAGGTAATCTGTGGAAACCGTATATTCTTTCTTCTATAGGTACGTTAGTATCTAGTAAACCAGAACGAGCACCTACACCAACTTTTATTCCATTTTCTATACACTTAGATAACCAAAACTCACAGCATGCTTTACCTGCTTCTGCGTAATGTAGATTTCCTTTATAACTAAAATCTATTCCGTAAATACTTATTTGTGCAACTTCTTGATAAAGTGCGTATGCAAACGCGAAAGGTACTGTGTTATTTAAATATGCACAGTCTGCATATTGTACCACTTCTTCTATAGGGTACACTTCTATGTTTGGCACTCTTTCGTCTAGCTCACAACTGTAAATTGGACCTTTATAATTTTTGAACATGGTTTTCATAATACCAGTCTGACTACCTGCATCGTCTGTGTCTAAAAATCTACTCGCAGGATCTAACATAAAAATTCTATCACATTTAGTTATTTCACCCATACAGTTTATGCCCCACACTTCATCGTATTTGTTGCTGTATATTTTTGATAAATGATAGTCTAATTGGCTTTCGCCCATAGCTATAATTGCAACATGCTTGCCCTTGAGTTCTGGTATTTTCATGCTTGTGGTTCTCTCCTTATTTCATCGTACCTGTATCGGTCTCTGGTTGATTTACCCTCACCAAGATTTTTAAGTCCTAGCAAGGCTTCTTGAAATTTCTGTTCATAGGATGGGATAACTTCGTAATTTTTTAAATATGTACATGCTTCTACTAAAGAACCGTAGAGCATAGCATTAGGAGCGTTTGTTGACAACCAGGTGGTGCCAGTATCTCCTGCTGAAGTAAGGGAGGTAGGTCTATAAAAATAGTGCAGCTCAAAATCTAAATTTGTAGCTGGTGTAGGTGCGATAATAAAAGTACTATCGTTAAATTCTGCATAAAATCTTGGCACTCCTGTAGTGGCAGGATTAGGGTTAAAATCTCTTATAAAAGAAACTTGTTTTAATAGTAAGTACTCATACGCTCCAGCACTGTCCTTAACGGCTAGGCTAAAAGTAGATAAATAATCACTAGAGGGCACTCCTAAATAAGGAGAGTTTGGCGTTGCTTTACCGTCAACGTTTTTCTTAAAAACATCTAATTGTACATTTTTAAGGATTCGTTCTTCTGTTGTTTCTATAAAATCATCAAGATGAGTTACGAAACTTGTTTCTGTGCTTTCAAGATAATCTTGTACAGCTGTTTTTAAATTTGAATATGTCCAACTCATGTTACCACCGTCGTTACTGTCACGCTACCAACTCCACTTGTTGAAGTTAGTCCTTCAAAACTAGAACCTATTGTATCACTATTTTCTGCCCACATGATAGGTGAACTTACTAAATTTATAGGATTAACAGGGTTAGATACTCTAACAAAACCTAGTCCTGTAGTAGGAGCAGAAACGGATGGTCTTGGTTCTCTGAGTGCTTCTGGGTCTGCTTTATGGTGTGCTGGTTCGAGTTGTGGATGTTTGATCTCGTAACATTCTTCACAAACTTTAAAACCTGTCCATTCTTTTTTCAGTTCTAAATAAGGGTAGTTGAATCCACACCTATCACATATAGCTCTAGCATGTGTTCCTAAAGCATACGCCATTAATAGTAACTTCTAGCTGGTACTAGGTTTAAAGAAACTCGACTTCTATCTTCGTCTGCTGCTAAACTAAACTGCTCTTCATAGACTTGTTTTAACAATCCAGCTTTTTCAGGATTCTTTTTTAACGCTATGTTGTACGCTAACCCACTAACCATACAAGGTATAAACCTTGAAGGTACATCAGGATTTTCTGTAGAAGTAGATACGTCATCAATACGTTGTATATTGTATGTTACAACTTGAGAAGTAATGTCTGGTGTTGGCCATACCTTTAACACAGGAGTAGTTTGTCTATCTAGAAAAAATTGAACTGGTCTACCAGAATTATCTTTGTTAGGAATGTTTAAATATTCTGTCCTTCCTATCCTAGTTAGTTCTACATCAGTAGAAACACCAGCTGTCGTAGTTCTTAAAACTGCGGATATAATATCTATATCATAACTGTTTAAATTATAACTATTAGTTCCTACAACCATATCTAGGGTTACTGGTTCTATAGTCCACAAATTAACGCCTCTATTAGCCCAATCTGCGAACATAATATTAAGCGAACGCCTCGCGGTCTTTGCATCGTAACCTGTACGCTGTTCTAGACCTGCTAGTTCGTAGGCTTCTTCTATAGTGTCCGCTATATCTAAGGCAAAAGTTTTAGTGCCTGAAGTTGCCATTTACTTAAAACTCTTTTAATAAAGTTAGTACTATAACATACGAGTCAGCACTTGAGTGACCTGTGGTAGTTAGTGCTATATCTCCTGTTTTTCCACTGCCTGAGGTATTTCGTATACCACCAAAATCTGAAAAATCTTCATCAGTTGTATAATCTGAATTTAAGTCCCAACAAATAGTATTGGTAGTAGCGTCCCACAAAAGTTTTACGCTCATACCAAAAGTAGAATAAACAATTCTAGCTAATCTAACACCAGTGCATGGGGCTGCATCGGTAGATCTACTTGTTAAAGCACTTACGTCAACTTTAGTTACTGCTGATTCGCCTGTACCATCGGATGTGTTGGTCAGCTGTATAACAGCCGACCTATCACTATCTGACAGAGTTGTTGAAGTTACTGCGTCTGCCATGTTCTACTCCTTAAATAATACCTGTAAGGTTAATTAATGAGTAATCGGTTGTTACATTAACAATCATAACTGTACCAATTACCTGAATAACATCTCCTGCTGCTGGTCCAACTGCACCGACAGCTCCTAAAGGAACTGCGTGGTTACCCACTACTAGTGTACCTGAAGTTAATACTGTTGCAGGTCCTGAGACTGCGAACCAACCGTAAGCACTAGCAGCCATATCTACAATTGTTACACCTAGTGTAGCACCTGTAGTTGTAGCAGCTTGACCTATTAACCCACTGCGTGGATCAGGAATTAAAGTAATTCTTGAACTTGTTGTAATTGCTGTTGCTAAATCATCGTAGCAAGTAATTACTATTGATGGATCGGCTGAATGATCATGTGCTGGATTAGATTTAATTCTAAGCATTTGACCTTCACCTGCGGCATCATTTACATAAAGATAACCATTTGCGTATTGGTTAAGAGTAACGTCAGTACCAGCAGTTTCTACTGAAATTGCGGTTTCACCTGCTGCGACTCCTGCTGTTGGAGTTAGATCAAAATGATGTGCGATTGAAGCTGCATGAGTTACACATTTACCTGCTGTAACTGCAACTGCTGCTAATCTACCATAACTATAAACAGTATTACCGTAAAGTAATCTACTGCCTAAAGGAAATAATTGAGTAAGTCCTGAAGTAAAAGGGTCTACTGTTCCGTATTGGCTACCGCCTTTACCAACTATAAAATCAGCAGGACCATATCCTGTTGCTGCTGCGTATTGAATGTGTCCGCCATCATCAGTAAAGATGTTACCATCTGCGTTGATTACCAACCCATCAGTTTCTGCACCTGTATCTGAATTTACATCGATAGTTTTAAAGCCGTTTTCTGAGCGGACTGCACCGCTAAAAGTTGAATTTGCCATAATTTCCTCCTGGGAAATAAGTTCTACTGTATTGGCTTGTCTGCTAGGTCAGTCTGTAGAACAAGTTAATTAATCCTAGATATCCTATTGTATAGTACTTTTCACAATAAAAAAAGGGGAACATTAAGCTCCCCTTTAAGATAAATGAATATCAAAGTTCTACGAACTAATTAAGCTCCTTTAGAAGCGTACATTCCACGCCAGTCACTAAAGCCGAAAGAATATCTTTCTCTAGCTTTGTATCTTACGTTTCCTGTTTCGAAGTCACCTTCCATGCCTGTTGACATAGGGGATCTTACGAAATGCTTCATTCCGTTAGGGGCATCAGTTTTTATGAACCAAGCGTCAGTATCAGTAAGATAATGATTTACAACGTAACCATCAGGCAACATGCCCATGTTTTTCATTGCGTTAATATCATTATCACTTGTACCAACTCTACCTGGAGTTTGTAGAAGTCTATCAGCGACGAATTGAAGTTGAGGCGGTACAATCAATTTTCTTGCTTGTACATTAATTTTTATGCCTCTTTCATCTTTAAACGCTGCGATATCGATCATTGCGTTTTCTAATGAAGTTTCATTCAAGTCTGAGTCAGTGCTAGGTTCGTTAGCTCCATCACCACCTGTAAGAGTAGGATGATCTAGAGCAAATAACTCTTTACCGTCTCCTCCTGGGAAGCTAGAACTAAAACCATTATTTAACACGTTTGCTGCTTTAACTTGCTTTGTGCTTGCCATGGAACGAGCGAGAGCTTTTGTGTATCTTGCTGAAAGAGAGTCGTAGAGGTTATCCTCTATAGCTTCTTCAGTAAGAGCAAATGCTAATGCTACTGTTTCATGTGAGTAACGAGATGTGTAGGTTTCTTGAGCTGTATCATAAGTTACTGCTGTACCTTCTCCTTTAGTAGGAGCTTGTGCGAAACCAGAAAGCATAACCTCTTCTTCAAAAGCTCTATCTGAGTTTTCTGAATCAAAAATTTGTGCGTGCTCGTTTTCATACCTATCGTATTCAAGACCAAAAAGTGCATTTAGTCCTGGCTCTAGTTCTTTGACTAGTTGTGCTCTATTTATTGCCATTTTATATCACCTTTTAGTTGTTAGCGAAAACTGATGCTGGGAATGAAACATACATTCTTGCATACTGTCCGATTGAATTATCTGGTGTATCTACAAATCCGTGGACTTGAGCAATTCCGCTACTAGTTGTAGCTGTTACTGCTTCTTTAGATCTACCAGTTGAAGTATCACCTGCTGTAGTTGTGATAGTGTTTAATGTTCCGATAGTTGCTTGTGTCGGAGTGGCAGAGCCCTGAGCCGAATAAACAATATCTGGATCAGAATACACAAATGCTTTCGCATTCGCAGAAGCTAACGTTGCTGTTGCGCCTACCCAATTTTTTGAGAAGACGACAGAACCGTCGGTAGCTTGATATTCTACTCCGTAGAATACGCCAAGTGGGGCACCTGTTGCAGTGCCTTGAATTACTAGACCACTAGCAAGATTAACAACATCACCAGAGAAGATTGCTCCTGTGGTTCCTGATGCTATTTCAAATTCAGAAGGTCTGATAGTTCCACCTGACATATGATATGCTGGAGTAAAACCATTTGGGTCATTTACATTCGCCATTTATTTCACCTTTATTATATTATATGTGTTATAGAGAATAATTATTATTCTCCACCTGTTCCAAACGTAACTTTTGTTTGTCTACTAGGATTACTAATAGGCATAAGTGGGTTACTCTCTCGCATCAGATTGTTATCCACAGCTTCCATTTGATCATTAGCAAGTTGAGCATAATATGCTCTTCTTTCTAAAACTGTTTCTTTGGGCATCTTTGCGAGTACTAAGCCACCAACTCCTATAACTCCAGCGTGTTTTCCTTCATCAATCATAGGAGATTCAAATTCAGGATGGTCTTCTGCTCTCACAGGTTCCCAACCTTCACGAATACGTTTTGACATATTCGCTTTATCTTCTTGTCCTACCATTGACTCACGAAGCCATCGATAGATATAGCCCTCTGGTGGGGTGGGTGCGTCCAATAAGGACGGTGGACTCCAAGGTTTTCTTCGAGTTTGAGATTCTCGACCTTCTGCAGATCGGGGAGACCGATCAGTTTCAGTAGTTGTTTTATTATCTACCATATTTTACTCCTTGACATGCTTAGCATATTCTTCTAGTGGCACCCCTAATCTTTTCGCTATCGCGACTTGACTCGGAGTGAGTTGTACTTTTCTACGTGAACGAGAGCGAGTTGTAGTAGAACCTCTACTAGAACCTGCTACTACTTCGTTCACAGCGTTTGGTGATACATTTCCTAGTTTATGAGGAAACGAATCAGCCATTCTTCTATCTACTTCTTTATAATAATCATCAGAAGTAGGGTCATAACCTTCTTGCTCAACCAACTGCCTATGAAAAGCAAAAGCACTGGTTGTCATTGCTATATCAGAACCAAACCAATCATTCTTTGTTGCCCATGCTCTCGCTTTTGGGTCTTCCTGTATCTGAGGAGCTTGTTGTTGGGGAGCTGTATTTCCAACTCTTTCTACAACCTGTTCTTCAGTTACATTCTCAACTTCTTTTTTAGGAGACACTCTTTTTAGGCTTTCTTCTTCGACCGCCAACTTGGCTAAATCTTTTTGAGCTTCTAAAAGAGAATCTGTATCTCCATTCTCATAAGCCTTTTTATACCTATCGGATGCACCTAAAAGTTCTGAACTTACTCGGTTCTTATATTCATCATATAGGTTTTGATCAGTTTTTGAAAGTTTATTCTTGGTTTTATTTAATTCGTCCTGAACACTCTTAGCATAATCAATCGCTGCTTGTTCTCTGCGTTCTGATTCACGAATTTTAAAAGTGAGCTTACCTATACGTTTCTTTACAGATTCACTATAGTCTTCAATCTCACTTTCTGTTTCACCCTTATCTTCGGGTTTTGTTTCGGCAACAATTTCTTCTTCTTCTGCTGCCTCTTTTTCTTCTTCGGTTTCGGGAACTTCTACTTCCGTCAAATCCTCTACTTCTTCTTGCATAGCTTCAGCCATGGTTTACTCCTTTTGTTGCGTGATAACATTAAGCGGATGTAACGTCTTCAGGATTGTCGACTACCGCTAAAATATCATCATCGTTTAATAAACGCAGATCACCACCCTCAATTTTGATTCGTGCTCCTGCATACCTTCCAAAAATCACCCAATCTTTAGGCTTACACCAAGCTCCCGCAGGGAATTTGTTTTCGTCTTTATAAGCGTCTGGACCAAGTGAAACTACATACCCAACGTTAGTACCTGTACGTTCTTGTTCTATTGTTGAGTCTGCTAACCAGATACCACCTTTCGTCTTTTGTTTGCGACTAAAGGGCAATATCATAATTCGATAACCTGTGGGGGTTGGTAATTGACCGATAAGATTTTCGTCTTCCTCTATTTTTTCAGGAGTAAACGTATCTTCTTTTTCGGGTTCAATTTCTACAAATCTTTCGACCGTGTTCGGTATTGGCTCTCCGCCTTTACCAAATTCTTTTACATTTTTCATTCTTCATCTTTTCCTTTGAGCAGGTCACTGATTAAAGTTTCCGTAAACGACAGACCTGATATTTCGCCTACGATTTTTTGATAACTCTCAAAATCTTGCACACCGCCCGAGGCGAGTGTTGTTTTTAATTGCTCTTGTCTTTCAGTTAAAAGTTTTCTTAGTTTGTCTATTAGCATTTAAATTATTTTCTTCTTGATTTAGCCCCAGAACATTTCCATCTTTTTCTTGATAGATTGTTAGGAGTGTTTGGATCACTTTGTTTTTTCTTAGATAACCTTTTCTTTATACCTAAACTTCTTGCACAATACGAATCTCCTTTTGATGTTCCTGGCTTAACCCTAGGACCACCACCTTTGGCTTTTCCTGCTTGTCCGTAACTAACTCTTTTACCAGAACTAGTAACTTTAACTTTTGCTTTACCTTTTCTTGGACTAGCCATTGTGCATTGATCTTCTACGGTTAGAATTTCCTGAAACTATTCCTCCGTGTTCCATCATTTTAAAATCAGATCCTGATAACTTGCCGTCTTTGTTTTTGTCTAGTTTCTTTTGACCGCCATGTAAAGCTCCACCGTGAGACATCTTAACACAGTTGTCTACAGTTTTACCGCCTTTCTTTTTAGTGCCCATTTGTTTATAGCCTTTCCAACATGCTTTACCATCTAGACCTTTTTTCTTAGCTGTCATTTGTTAAAACTCTTGCCTTTAGTTGCTGCTCCGCAACCTCTAGCCATTCCTTTCTTTTTGCCTGCTTTACCGCCATGTTTCATTCCAACCATCATAGGGTCTCCACCAAGGTTCATTTTTTTCTTCTTTTTCATTCCTCTATTCGTTCCTGGCATTATGGTCTCCTTAAACTTTTTTTGGTGTCTGTCATAGATCCACCGTTCTTTTTCTTTTTCATAGAAGAGTTTTTCATGTGAGTTCCATCAGCCATCGTATGATATCCTGGTGCACCTCCGTGAGACATTCTTCTACGGTTAGCGTTACCGCTCATGAGTTCTTCAAAATTAGCTCTATTCAACATTACTGACCTCTTGAGTCTGTGTCTGATTTTCTAACATCATTTAGTATATCACGATAATCCTTGCGCATATCACTTTTTTCTTTCATAAGCGATTCTTCTCTTTCTTGAGCAATTTTCATTTCTGCTATTGCTTCTGTAGATTGAATCTTAGTCATGTCGATTTGTGCTTTTACCATATCGCTTTGAGCTTTCTGTGCGATCTCTTGTTCTTTAAGTTGTACAATAGGATCGATGTTAGCTTCCGCCATAGCTTCCGCCATAGCTTTTGCTTGACCAGTAACTTCTTGAGTAGCTTGTGCTGCCATGCCTGCTATCTGGTTCATTATTTCTGGAGGCATTTGACCGCCTTCCATTGGAGGCAACGGTTGACCCATTGCTTGTTCAATTTGCTGTTTATATAACATAGCTTGATGCTCTTGAATGTTAGCAGATATTGCTGTTAATGCAACTTTGTTTTGTGCTATCATTGGGTTCTGTGCAAAATAAGAATGCGATGTTATATAAGCATCATGGTTTTGAAACTCAAAGGCTTTAATAGGTTTGCCTGTCATTGCTGCTTGCTGCTCACTTATAGGGTCACGTGGCGGTACTTCAGCTTGAGGGGGTAAAATTAGTTCTATGTTCTTAACTTCTAGGGCTTCGTACATTCTTCTATAGGCTTCTCGTAAATCGTGTATTTGTGGTGCTGCTTGTGCCATTTGTAATTCTTGTTGAGCTAACATAACACGTTGTGCCATACTAAAGATATTTGGGTCACTAACAGGAAGCACATCTATTCTGTCATCAAAGTCTGTTGCTTTTATTTCTCTACTTGCTCCTGGTACATCGTAAGGATAAACAGGGGGTAAACTTTTAGAAAAAATGTCGGCTAATAGCTTAAATTCCTTCCTTTGAGCGAAATGTAAGCGTTTATGTATAGCTGACATCACTTTTGTACCACGTTCTAGCATAGCTACAGTTGTGCCTACAGGCAACTGTTGAGAGCCTATATCACCTACATTCATGTCTGCAATAGACGCAAAACGACGTCCAGACTCAATAATAACACCTAATAACTGACTTAATACGCTACTAGGCTCTTTATAGGGTAAAGGCATCAATGCATCACGAATTACCCCACCTGGGACATCAACATCTCTAAATTCACCTGGTCTTAATGGTGTATCTTCACCTTGTACACGCATTCCACGTGCTTTAAAGCCTGCAGGTAGGTTACTTAGTGTACCAGCGTCAATTAATTGGCGTAAAATTGATGTAGCGGACTTAGTAAGCCCTCCAATCATGTGAATTAAGCCAAAACCGTAAAAACCGAGACCTGGAAGGAACTTATAGTGTATAAAATACTCTTTTTTGTTGAATAGTGGGTCATTTTCAGACCAATTACGTCGTATAGAAAGGATTTCACTGCTATCTTCAAGGATAGTAACCACATAAGGTACAGCAAAGCCGTTATCACCGTCTTCTTCCAGCTCTAAATTAACGTGGAGCTCTAAAACAGTGTATTCATCGTAGTCTGTTATAGGTCTAGATAAACCTTGAAGCTCATCTATCTTTTCTTTTGCTTCATTGTAGTCCATATCTAGGGGCTCACCAACATCGGTTTGCCTATAGGTTCCTGAGAGCATCATTTTCTTTAAATCATTACCTGTCATACTCATAACGTGAGTAAATCTAGGGCTGGTTTCTAAATCTGTGGTTTCGTAAGCTACAACTAGGTCTTCTGCTTTTACTAATCTACTGGTGGCTCTACCTAGTAAGTTATCGTAATAAACTTTTTTAAATGCAGAACCAGCTAAAGGTAGATAAAATAACAAGCTGTCCATTTCAGGGTCATATTCTTTCATGACATCACAGATTTGATAATTCATGAACTCTTTAACTCTGGCTGATTGTTCTAAAACTTCTGGGCTTTCATTTCCCATGACTCGAGTTTTGACTGGACCGCCTGCTGGTAAAAGTTCTTTATAGGCTTGTGCTTGAAACTGTGTAACAGCTTCCGCTAATAGTGGATGATTTACGCCTGTGGCTCCAGGAAAAGGTTGATCACGTTCTTCAACTTTAATGCCTAAAAGGTCTAGACCTTTAGTAAACACTTCAAGCCAATCTTTACGTGAGTCTTTGTCCTGTTCATATGCATCTAATAGCTCATTCGCTAGTGTATTAAGCGAGGAGGAATCTAGTACCTCAGCAAGATTAGCTTGATGTTCATTTTCTGTAGGCTCTTCTTCATCAAAAAGCGGAACCATTTGTCCGTCTGCTCCCATTTCAAAAGCAGGTGCCATTTGACCACCAATATCCATTTCTTCTGGAAGCTCAACTTCCATAGGTTGTTGCATCTGTTCTGGTGCAACTTCCATTAAAATATCTTGTAGGGGATTTTGTTTTTCAATTGCCATGGTTAATAATAACTTATTTTCCGTCTAGGATATAGTTCTTCTTCCTCATAATCGCTCGGTAGTTTTACGAACCCACCTTGCCTGAATCTTAATAATGCTTGAGTAGTTGAATCTACTAAGTCATCGTGATCTCCAGCAGGGAAAGCAGCACATTCTTCTCTAACTTCGTTAGCCCATTTAGTGTCTGGTGCCCAAACCATTCCTGATTCAAATAGTGGAGCAGCAGCATTAACTCTAGCTACCTTATCATTTCCTTTTGATGGAGTAAAGTTTTGTACAGGTATACCTATGTTTCGTAATTCTTGTGTAAGTGGAACTCCACTGGCTTTAGCTTCTATAATAACACAGTCTGGTTCCCATTCCTGATACTGTTCTAGAGCTATAGCTTTAAGTTCAGGAAAAGAATACTTACCTTTAATACAGTCTAGTAAAATAATATGAGGAGATAAACCATTATAGAAGTCTTCTCCTATTTTACCTTCAGGGTAGAATACTCCCCAAGTAGTAATAGCAGAATAATCCGCCATCTGACTTTTTAAGAAAGCTGTATCGTAACTTTGTATTAGATACTCACACACAGGAGGTTTTTCTTTTTCCCATTCGTTCCACCATTCTCTTTTTATTAATGCACCTTCTTCGGAACTTGGGTTCTGCATGTATTGAGCGTGCCATTTTGGTCCGCCACGTAAACTAGCCTTAACACTTAGGATCTCTTCTAGGTTCCAGAACTCTGGCCATAATGGCTTACCACTAGGCAATATAGCTGGTAGTTCAATTAACTCCCACTGGTCTGCCTTTGGATCTCTTGCTGCATCTTTTAATAATTTACCTGTTAGGTCGTTGATGTTCCAGCGAGTCATAACTATGACAATCGCTCCTCCTGGCTGGAGCCTCTGCCTTGGTCCTGAAGTATACCACTCGTAAGTATCTTCCATGGACTTTGGGTTCATGGCATCTTGTTCAGAATGAGGGTCATCAATAATAAATAGATCCGCTCCCCTTCCTGCTAACGCACCCCCTACACCAGCTGCATAGTACTCGCCCTTTAGTTTTGCGTCACGCCTGTCTTGGGTTTCCCATTTACCTGCTGCTTTTGAGTCTGGGTTAATTAACACATCAGGGAAGATCCTTTGAAAATCTTCCGTTAACATTAAGTCACGAATCTTTCTACCGAACTTAACTGCTAAATCTGCGGTGTGAGTTGCTTGTAGTATTTTTAAACTTGGGTTACGCCCTACTAAGTAAGCAGGAAAGTAATGAGACGCAAACTCACTTTTCGTGTGCCGTGGTGGCATGTTGATTATAAGCCTTTTGATTTTACCATTAGCTATGCGGTCAAACGCGTCAGCCATCTTCTGATGATGAGCACCGCCAATGAACCCTGGCCATTGACTTTTGACAAACGGTAAGAACCCACTTTGTGCTGTTTCAACAACTTCTATTTCTTGTAACCTTTCGGCTAACTCTAAGTGTTCTTTGAGTACGTCTTCGGGTAGTTGTTCTAGTAGTTCTTTTTTCAAGTGTATTTAAGATTCATTAAAGGTGAGCTTCCTGCTTTTACTGAACCCCCAATATTATATTTTAAAACCTCTTGTATTTTTCTAGTGTCGTTGTTTAATTCAATTTCATAAAACTGCTGACCGAACTCATCTTGTACTTCTTTAGGCTGAATTTTAAAACCATATTCTTTTTCAATATTTTTAAGTACTCTCTTAGTTTCGTTTTTGTAAGTCTTACCTAAATTGTCTGCGAGGCTATCCACTTGCTCTTTACCCATTTGTTTGTAAACTGCGTAACCGTTAATAGGTATGTGGATTGCTTCTACATTTCCTTCTTGATGCATTTCTTGTATAAAACGTTTTACTTGTAAGTCATACCACTCATTTTTTTCTGATAGCGGTAACTTGAGTTTTTCAAGAGGTCCCCCACCAGCTTTAGGGAATTGGCTTCTTACCGAGCCTTTCATTCTAGTAAGAAGTGCTGTCATAACTTCGGGGTTAGTAGAATCTAACGAGTCTAACATACCTTTTTTCCAACCTTCAAAACTACCAGCATCGTAATATTTTGTGAATTCTCGTCCGTTTATTCCTGCTTCTCCTAATTCAACAAAAAAGTCATCAAAGTTGTCTATTACTTCTTTAAATATTTTTTTAGTTGTTTTCGGGTCAAAAATTGTAGTGGGGGGTATGTCTGTTATAACTTCTGCTAAATCGCTTGAAAATTGATTGAGTATTGCGTTAGGGTTTGTAAAACCACCTAAATCAGTTACTGCGCCTACTGTGTTTATAAAATCTGGGGCTACAGTCTCAAAATCGGAGCGTATACTACGTGTTTGCGCTGCTGCGTCATCGTAGGTCATAGTTGTGTTTAATGTACCTTCGTTTGAGTATTGTAAATTTTGAGTACCGTCGCCATCAAATCTAAAACGATCACTTTGAGATTCACTCAATTCACCAATCAGTCTTCCTTCTTTTGGTACTATACGGTAACGCCCATGAGTTATTCTGTTGGTGAGAGAATCCATATCTTTAGCAGAGTTTACAATAGGACCTTGTCCGACTCTGGTGTGAAGTTGGTAATACTCATCGTTAAATATCCCTTCATCACCATACTTAGCACCGAAAACTTGAAGATTAAGTTCGCCGTATTTAATAGGGTCTTCTACACTGTCGGGGTAAGCTCTGCCTGTTCTAAAACCTTCGAGTTGGTCTTGACCAGAACCAAAAGATGTACCGTCTTCAAATCCTCTAACAGTAGGGTATTGATTCTCGTCTGGGATGCCTTCTGGTCTTCCTGAGTCGACTACTACTCTAGGTCGTTCGTTCATGTCAAACTGTGTGTGATTTTCTTGAAATCTCATTTGGTTCTTCTGTATTTCTTCTTGAAGTTCTTTAGGAGTAGCTTTACCTTTAGCTTTAAATTCAGGGCTAACAAAAGTTTCAAATTGTCGTTGTACTTTAGGGTTAGCTGGTCCTTTGCCTTTTGTAGGATTATGATACTTAGACATTTTATTAATCATTTCTTCTATGGGGTAGGCTTTATTAAACTCAAACCCTGGAGCTTTGACTACTGCTTCTGCTGCTAAAGACATAACTTTAGGTTCATAAGATCCTTTAGGACCAAGCTTCATATCTACTTTATAGTCTGTAGCTATTGGCATTCTTTCTACCTTAGGAGTTACAGGTGGTCCACCACCGCCCATGTCGTCTGGAATAGCACGACGTACACGGTTAGCAGGAATAAAAGGTAAAGCTGCCATGGCTTGGTAACCAAGACCAGCTACTGGTCGCCCTTCCTCCATTAAATAATTACCTTGTCTATGATCCATTATTTCTGCTGGTCCAGGAGTCATGGATAAAACATCTGTCAACGCACCTGCTGTTTGATTAGCACGGTACGGATCTTGAAAAGTTGACGGACCATATTTTTGTAAGCCTTCAAATATTCCTCTTTCTAACTTACCGTATGGACTGTCGTCTTCTTGAGTGGGTACTATCCTGTCTCCTGCTGGAGCAGTAGGTATAGCTTTAGCGTTCTTTTTGTTTTGTAGGTTTATGCTTTCTAGTCTGCGAAGAATATCTTCTGGGGACTGGCTGTCTCCATATTTATATCTTAATAGTTCTTCAAGCGTTGGCATCTTTGTGTAGGTTAATAAAGTATTCCGCGTCGACTAAAGCTAACGGTTTACTTTTGTTTCTTTTTATTATAACTAGACTTTCCACTTTTGAGCTAGTATTACTTGAACATTGTTCGTAGGCTTTCCATACGTTTACTGCTTCTTGGTTTTTACATTCAATAGAATAAGGAAAAATCTTTTTAGTTTGTACGCCCATTATTAGGTCTTCACCGCTACTGCCCATAGGTCTAGATTCAATATCTTCTGGGTCCACGGACAATAGTTCTATAAGTTTATCCCTTACCCACTGTTGTAGCCTACGTCCTTTTGCTTTTGCTGAGCTAGTTTTTATTTTCCTTGCCCTCGATATTTTTTACGTTGTTTATTTTTATTGGTCCCTGCACCGTTGCTGAGCCTTGAGTCGCCAATAGAAGTTTTTTTCTTGACGGATACGATTTTTTCTTTAAGCCATGTTTTTGCCATTACGCAATAGTTTAAATGTTTTACGTGCTTTAGCCAAATTTTTCTTATTCTGCATAA
>Ga0115000_10002368_pt1 | contig 16333 bp, 11 predicted proteins | sample ArcticOcean_MG_C_6_FD_89690 | JGI IMG/M metagenome (GOLD analysis project Ga0115000, IMG submission 89690) | Marine microbial communities from western Arctic Ocean - ArcticOcean_MG_CB8_128 | ecosystem: Environmental > Aquatic > Marine > Oceanic | place: Arctic Ocean: Canada Basin | collected...
CGTGAACGGTTCCAAACACTTCAAAACGTGAGAGACCACTCGGTCTTCTTCCGGGACGAACGCGGTACCGACGCCGGTGTTTTGGACAAATCGTGACTCCCCGATGAGCTTTTCGAGCAACTCGAGAAAGCGAGATTCGTTCAGTTGGAGCGCGTCCAGAGCGAGCTCCGTGTCGGTGGTTGTAGACGACGACGACATCGAAAAGGTGGTCTTTTTATTACTATTAGTATTAGTACTCTTCCTCCTCTTTCCGTGAAGAAAACGGGAGGAGGTGTTCTTCGTGTTCTGTTTGGGGGTGAAGGCGAGAGAAAGGCGAGAGGAGCGCAAGGGAACCATGGAAAAGTGAGGCAAAAGTTGGATTCCGCACGCATGTGCTTGCTACTAAAACGACTAAAACTATAACTAAAACTAAAGTATTCAAGATTAACAATACTTCGCAGGATTCAAATCGTTCCCTTTCGGCGCGTACGTGAAGACGTATTCGGTTTCAAAGTTGCCGCCGCCGGATTCATCGAACACAGCGGAAGAAGAAGAAGAAGAAGCGCTCACTATATTCCCGTGACCATCGAGTGGAACACCATGCGCGCCCCAGAAGCTTTTCGAACTTTTCGGGAACTGTAAACCGCGTTTACCTAACGCAAATCCTAACGCGAGTGCGGCGGAGCACTCACTATCGCCGGCGTCGTAAACGAACGCGCACCGGACGCGTTTGCCGTTGCGAGCGAATTCGTGTCGGTCTCGCGCGTTGATCGCGCGAAGATAATCGAGTAACTCGTCGTCATCCGTGTTCGCTTTGTACGCTTGGGAGATCGAGAAGGATTCGTAATCTAAAACATCCGATAATGGGAGCGCGTCTAAGAGCGCGGTGGCAAAGTGATCGTCGTCGTCGTTCGCGTTGGCATTTTTCTTGTGCAACAGAACCGGAATGCAATCCGACCACAACGCCAACGCGATGTTTTTTGTCCAATGATTTCTCTCGTCTATGTCTTCGTCACCTTCCGCGTCGTTTGGCACGATAACCACGCAAAATGACGCTCTAAATCGCATGTCTTCTATATCGGATACCTTGTGAATCCTCCGTAAACGCTTCGCCTCATCGTCGTCCCCTAATACGCTAATCAATGCGTGCGATTGTCTCTTCGATTTCAACTTTTCCGCTGTTTCGTCGTTTTTCCTTGCCTCGGACTCGGAAAACGCGTCTGGAATCACCACTTCTCGAAAAACGTCCGTCGTTTGCCCTCGCACGTCTCTCGACGCTCTCAAAAACAAGCAATTCGCGCAGTGCACTCGCCAATTCGGAAACACCGCATCCATCCCTACTCTCGGCGCCACGAACACGTGATCTAACCCACCGCTCATTTGGAATCGCCCGAGTCGTTTCAACACGTCCACGTAATACCCCTCAATCGTCTTCTCGTCCAACTTCTTCTGCGTCCTCAAACACTCCGGATACGCCGGAACGAAAAAGTGCGTCGCCTCGCTCTTCTCGCTCGTTCTTAACTGCGTCGAGTACAAAAACATCCGGTGTAAAAGCTGCTCTGATTCCACCCTTTCGCAATCTTTCGGCGCTAACTTTGCGATTTCGGATATCTCTCGCGACGAGTACACGTACACCTTCGTGTTTGCCAGCGAAAACTGCTTCTGTTCTGTCTCCTCTTCCTCCTCTGATTTGTTTACACTCAAACCCTCCTGATGATTATGAGGATGATGAAAGCTCTCCTCTCCTCTCGCCATGCTTAGCGCGTACTCGTGAGGACTCTTTTGCAAAAACTGGTGGTGCTGATGGTGCGTCCCGAACGCGTATAAAGGTTCTCGGCCGTATTCATCGTTTAAGTGCCGCCCTCGAGATGATGATTTCCCGAAGAAGAGAACTCTGAACACGAGAAAAAAGAAGAGGAAAACGATGCAAACAATCGCACGTTTGGTGTGCTTGCGCTTCTCTCGGTGAGAGAGGGAAGTGCGCGAGAACGTGGCTTTTGGAGGCATTTTTGTGAGGCAACACACCCGCGATAGTATGCGCGTTGTTGTGTGTATGTGTGTTACTTTTTATACGCGTTTTTCGAAGTGAAGATTAGATTTGTGTGTAAGTCTTTCTCTTGACATCTTGACAGAAAGACATCAGAAGATCTCGATTTCATTAAATTTGAGACGGTCCCCACCGATGCTCTCACCCATAGCTCGCGCGTGCGCCTCTTGGTTGTACCAGTTTTGGGCGTCGTTGACGCGCGAGCGAAACTGCGCCTCGGCTTCTATCCTGCTTAGTTTCGGGATTAAGGATTTCATCTTAGAAATCCACTTGGAAACTTTTTGTAAAGCTGGATCGCCTTCATTGGCGGCATCGAATGTGTTGGCGGATACGCCACCGTTGAGGACACAATCGGCAAAGTCCCACAGGCGGACGAATTGCCAGACATCGTCCGGGTTGTTGAACTCTGGATTGCGAGAGGAAAATAAGGCGTCGCCGACGAGTGCTCGCGCGGCGAGGTCGCGCGAACATTCAAAAGAGACTCGGAAGGCTTCGACGTCTACGCTAGCGTCCACTGGGGAAATGGTAGAGGGAAGAGGTACATCTTCCTCACTTTCATCATCGATTTCATCCTCACCGTTTTGTCTTTTTCTCGTCAGCGGAGGACCGCGTTCGATGCGCTTGAGGCATCCGCGAAATCCGTACAAGGCTAAACCGTCGCGAATATACGCGGAAAACGTATCGCGGACTGGGAACCACCTCAAAATGAAGGTAACAGCGGGTAAAGAGCTGTCATTACTGACGGCATTCGCAAGCTTTTGCGATAACTTCATGGAGAATTGCTTCTTACTCGCCGCGTCGATGGTATTACACGAAGAAACGCAACGCAAGATACTTTTCACGCACGCATCAAAACACGCGCCCGAGGCATCCGAACGCGGATCGAGTCGAATTTTGGCGATAAGTTTTATAATTTCTGCGCATCCATCTGCGTCAAACTTTTCGCTCTTCGCGTGTGTCAACGGCGCTTCATCTTGAAGGTAATTGTAATCGCACAGAGCGCGAATGGCGCTCACGACGCCCAAGACGTTGACGGAAACGTCCGGGCGTTCCTCGTACACCGTCCCTTTCGACTCTTTCTTTTTATTTTTCTTCTTGCTCCGTGTTGGTTTCACCATCAAATCGTACTCGGATGCCGGGAACGAGTCGTCGATGCCAACTTTCTTGAGTGCATTTAAAGCGTCTTGCGACGACCAAGTTCCGGAAATTTTAGTATTAGGGGTTTCCGCGAGCGTTGTTATTTTGCTACTTTCGACATCCAACACGATGTCAACATCGTCCGCCTTCTTTTTCGAGTTCTTAATTGGCGTGGAGTTGTTACGGCTAACACTGCTGCGCCTCTTCTGCCTCCACGAACGCTCTGACTTTGCGACGACTAACACCGCTTCGAACGAGGTGTTCGTGAGCGTATCCATGTTATCGCCGTACCACGATCTAATTATACTCTCCCCGCCGTTTCCTCGCTGCCGTTCGTTTTCATACAGCGCGAAAATCAAAGCATCTCTCGCCGCAAAAACAATCTCTTTGTTCTTCGAAGTGTGCGTTATTACGTTTAACAACCATGGAAAAAGTGCATTCGGATCGTCGCACATTTTACTCTTCTCGGCGTATCTCAACCACCTGCCCAACAAAAGTTCCGCGCATAAATTCATGTGTTCGCTCCTGTCTTTCGCTCGTTGCATAAACGCTTTACACACCGGACCATCCGGAAATAACTCGAACGTCTTCTCTTCGAAATTCTCAACCTCATAAACTCCTCCACCTTCCACACTCGCCATACTTTTCTTCATCAGCGCTTTACTCGCAATCGTCTTCATCCTCCCCTTCGGCTCCGGCCTCATGTCCAACTCTTGATGCAACTTATCCGCCTTCTCCTTGTCAAGAACTTGTTTGAATAATTTATCCGTTTCCTTATCCTCTTCCTCGTACATTTCCTCCACCTCTTCATCCTCTTTCTCTTGTTGCTCGTGCTTCGCAACCATGCTCTCCTCCATCTCGCGTTGCTTCATCTCCTTCTCGTGTTCCTCCGCGTTCTTCTTAAGCAGCTCGGCGAAAGTGAGTTGCTTCTTGCTCTTAGTATTTTGTCGCTTCGTACTGTTCGTGTTTTCATCTCCAGACGTAAAGGTGTTTTCGTCGTCGTTCGAACCACCACTATTACCGCCGCTCTTTCGTTTCCGAGTCGAAACGTTCCCATGATCCATTTTCATCTTCGCTTCGACCTTTTCGAACGTATCTTTATTGTTCGAGAAGAACAATTTCAAGGACGCATCATTTTCCGACTCGCTCTCTTCTTCGTTTCGTTTTACCGCTTTTTTCTCTCTCTTCTTCTTCCGAATCGTCGTCGCGTCGTCCTCGCTGTTACTAATCGCGCCAGACGTCGTCGGCGTCTCCTCCACGTTCTCTCGTTCCTCGTGAAAGTCAATCTTCTTCTTCTTCTTCTTTTCATCCGATTTTCTTAACGTCGTCGTATTTTTCTTCCTCCTCGAATTGAACAACAAACCGTCGTCCAAATCGGAACTATCGCTCAAACCGTCCGGTAGTTCGTCTAACTCCATTTTTGTCTTCTTTTTTGCCTTGGAAACCATTCTTTTCACCTCCTCTGATCAAAAGCGCACGCTACTAATAATGAGGTATTCGAAAGCGCGAGCGATTTTTAAAAATTGTTTTTGTGTGTGGGAATTTAATTGGACGCCAAAGCACCTTAAAAAACCACTCTGGTGTTTTGGATAAAGCGAGAGACGACACAAATACAAAAGAGAGAGAGATGTTCAGACACGCCTCGTGCACTTCTCAAAAGATGTTCCTTTTTAGGAACGTTCCTAACGTTGCTGCTCATCGTGCGAATTTTTCGAGCGCGACGACTCGGAGCAGGAGCAGCACCACCAAAACTGCTTTTGCGAGGAAGACGACGATCGTCGTCAGAGCGATGTCTGCGGATGCCGGTCCGAGGGATTTGATTGATTTGCGAGTGGGAAAAGTGACGAAATGTACGGTGCATCCAGACGCGGATAAACTGTACGTCGAAGAGATTGATTTAAGAGAAGCGGAAGGGCCGAGGACGATTTGCAGCGGGTTGGTGCCATTCATGAAAGAAGAAGATGTCTTGGGGAAAAACGTGATTGTGGTGGCCAACTTGAAGGCGAGGAACATGCAAGGGGTGAAGTCGCACGGCATGTTATTAGCGGCCTCGAACGAGACGCACGATAAGGTGGAGTTGTTAGTTGCGCCGAAAAATGCAAAGTTAGGGTCGCGAGTTGTTTTCGGCGACGCGGCGTTTAACGGCGAACCGGCGAGCGCGAACCAGGTGCAAAAGAAGAAATATTGGGAGGCGTTTGGACCGGAGTTAGTTACGAACGGGGAGATGGAAGCGAGTTGGAAGGAAGACGGGGCTGTCATGCGCGTAGAGTTGGAGGGTGAAGAAGGTGACGAAGGCCCGACGTTTGGGTCCGTCAAGTGTGAGTCGTTGACGAACGCCTTGGTCGGTTAAAAGAAGTATTTCGAGGAGCGCCGCCGCAGTAGGTGATTCGCTTTCGCGAGTCGGCGACGCTTTGATGACGTTTAGGAACAACAACATATTCGCGCGAAATACAAGATCAGTTTAGTGTTAATGCTCTTTCTCTCTATGTAATCAAATCAAACCGCACGTTATACACACACTATAAATACTAAACTTTGCGCGCGAAACACCAACAACTTTACCCCGGACCAACCTTTGGAATGTCGTGATGTTCGCTCAATCTCCCCAACTTCTCGTTAAACAGCCTCACCTTATCCTTGTGACTTAACTCCGCGTGCTCCAATATTCTCTTCTTGCGTTGCTGTCGACTTCGTTCCTCGTGCGCTTTTTCCGCGTCCGTTCTCGTGTCCAACGTTTTCTTAATGTTGTTGTTCTCGTCCTCCTTCTTTTCCCGACTGCTTGTCCGCTTCTTAAAATGCTCGTCGTCGTCTGAATCGTCTTCGTTCAACTCGACATATTCTCGCTTTCTCTCATCATCATCATCATCATCCTTTAAAGTCTTTTTCTTCTTTTTCTTTTTCTTTTTCTTCTTCTCCCTTTTCTCTATCGCGGCGCCTTTCAGTTTCAGCTTGCCGCCAACCACGTTCTCGAATCCCCCCATTTTGTGTCGAAAATGTGCCGTTTTATCCAGACAACAACAATTAAATTTTTTCGCTTTTGATCCGTTTTGTCTCTCTCTCTCTCCATTACTTTCCACACGCGCTTTACTAACTCTCTTTTATCACAAAAGCGCATTAAAAAATAAAGGAGTAAAATGACTTCCAGCGGCATCGAGCTGCGCATCGGGAACAAGTACCGCGTCGGGCGAAAGATAGGAAGCGGGTCTTTCGGGGATATATATTTAGGTGAGAAAGAGAGAGAGAAAGAAGAGATTGTTTTTTTTTTTCCAAGCAAGCTTGTGGTGGTGTTGGTTTTTGTCGACAACACGCACGAGTGGTTGGGAGTCTGTTCGCGTGACGAAAATAACGCATCATCATCATCCTTTGCCCGCGCGTACGACGACGTGTTGCGAACTGATTTCGACCTCGACCGATCTAAAAATCGATGAATAACATACTGACGACTCTTTCTCTCGCGTAGGAACGCACATACAAACGGACGAGGAAGTTGGAATTAAGCTGGTACGGATTTCGCGTTCAATTTGCTCCTTTTCTCTCCTCTCACGTTCCGTCGTTTCGGGCCACGAAATCCATCTTTTTGCGATGTTGAGAATAAAACACAACCTCTTCTTTCATCGAGCGAACGTTCTTTCGTTGTTTTTCGTTGTTTTTGTTCGATCGTTATGACGAGATGTTCGAACCACAGCGATGGATTTTTTGTTATCTGACTTAATATCTCTTCTGTATTTATTACATCGTGCGCGCGCGTGCAAACACGAAAACAACAGGAATCGTGCAAAAGCCGACATCCGCAACTTTTACTCTACGAATCAAAACTCTACAAAATCTTGCAAGGCGGTACCGGCATCCCGAGCGTGCGATGGTACGGCGTGGAAGGAGAATATAACATCATGGTCATGGATCTGTTGGGTCCATCGTTAGAAGATTTGTTTAATTTTTGTAACCGGAAGTTATCGCTGAAGACGGTTTTAATGTTGGCGGACCAACTGGTTTCGAGAATCGAATACGTTCACTCGAAGTCGTTTATTCATCGAGATATTAAACCGGATAACTTTTTGATGGGGTTAGGGAAACGCGCGAATCAGGTGAACATAATCGATTTCGGTTTGGCGAAAAAGTATCGCGATCCAAAAACGCACATGCATATACCGTACCGCGAGAATAAAAACTTAACCGGCACTGCGAGGTACGCCTCGATCAACACGCACGTCGGCGTAGAGCAAAGTCGAAGGGACGATTTAGAATCGCTCGGGTACGTTTTGATGTATTTTTTGCGAGGATCGTTGCCGTGGCAAGGTTTGAAAGCGCATACGAAGAAAATGAAGTACGAAAAGATTAGCGATAAGAAGATGACGACGCCGATTGAGATTTTATGTAAAGGTTTCCCTCCGGAGTTTGTGTCGTACTTCCAAGTCGTTCGATCGCTGCGATTTGAAGATAAGCCGGATTACTCGTTTTTACGCAAATTATTCCGAGATTTGTTTATTCGAGAAGGGTATCAGTACGATTACGTGTTCGATTGGACGATATTAAAGTATCAGCAAACGCAACAGCTATCGAGAGGTATTAGTAACAACGCGAACAACACGACGACGAACAACGAAACCGGGGGTGGTCAAACGACGCAGAGAGACGTGGTGGGGAGATCGAGCGGCGGAGCTGGAGTAGATAAATCCAAAGATCCAAACTGGCGATCGGATTCTAAAGCTGTCAACACGGGGTCGCGAGCCGATAAAACCAGATCGGGTGATAAAGATTTGACGGCGAAAGAGGACGCCAAGGCGAAATCTTCCTCGAGAGATCGAGGCGCCGGTTCTCGCGCCAGGCGGGAATAAAAATTTTACGACGAGTTGTATTAGTAGTATTTTATAGTAGATAATTGCATGCGAAGAAGTAACAATAATAACGAACCGGGGATAAAGAGATAGACGGAGAGAACGAGAGAGACAGAGAGACAGAGAGACAGAGAGGTGGAGTAGTTTGATACATGTTATTATATAAAATGAAATGTAAGCACCCCCGAAAAAAGCAGGATTTACAAGAAAGATTTCTTCTTCATCACCACACTCTTTCCGCGCGCAAAGAAGGAACAACAACAAAAAGAACAACAAAAAGAACATCACATGCAACAATGACCAGCGAAACGTCTCAAGACTACCACGCCAATAACAGTTTTATAGCCGGCACGCAGTTCACTCGGACCAAAACCGTCTCCTTACTGGAGCAAATGAAAGAAAACGAACGAGAAGAAAAGATTGACAATTTGTTCGACAGCGGCGAGTTTTTGAAGACGAAAGACGAAGACAACGAGGAAGACGACGACGTGGAAAGATTGCTGAACGTTTTCGGCGAAACGCTAAAAAAAAGCGGCGACGAAGAAGACGACGAAGAAGAAGACAAAGAAGAAGAAAAGAAGAAGAAGGAGGAGGAGGATTTTCGGCAAATTTTCGATGTCGATGGAAAGAACAGCTCCGGACGGTTGATTTTGAAAGTCGCACCGAGCGACGGTTGGACGGAAGCGATGAAACAAAAAGTTCCGAAGGACGCCCGAGACGTGAGCACATGGGACCAGAGGCAATTGGAAGTGCCGATAAAATTAGCCGAGCGTTTGCAAGAGTACCAGAGAGATGGCGTGCGGTTTTTGCACGGGTTATACGCGCGAAATCTTGGCGGTTTGTTAGCGGACGAGATGGGTTTGGGGAAGACCGTGCAGGTCGTGGCGTTCGCGACGGCGTGCTTGACGGCGAAGAAACCAAGGGGTGGATTGGGCGGTAGGGGCAATGTGAGGAGGATGGTGAAAGGTGGAGTGTTGATGAGAACGACGAAGAAGAGCATTTGGCAAGACGATTCAGGCGAGGAGGAGGAGGAGGAGGAGGATTTGAAAAAGAGCGCGAACGACAAAGAAGACGACGACGAAGAGGAACGCGCAGAAGAAGGAGGAGGAGAAGAAGATGAAGAAGTGATAGATATGGAGGAAACAAGGTATGACAAATGGGGTAAGCGTGAGGTGCTCTTCGAAGAAGAGGCAAAGAGGAGAGGCGTCAACGCGAACAATCGAAGACCAATTTTAATCATCGTCCCGGCGACGTTGATTGATAACTGGAAGAACGAGTTTGAAAAGTGGGGCGAGGCTATCGGTGACGACGAAATATGGGACGTCAACGTAGCAGTTGCGCACGGGAATAACAGAGAAGTGGTGTACGACGACATTGAGAACCATCGCGGTGTGGACGTGGTGATCACGACGGTAAACATCATCTCCAGAGATATCCAATCAAATCCAGATTTTAACATTTGGACGAACACCAACTGGGATTTTTGCATCATCGACGAAATGCACAATTCGATGAAGAACCCGAAGACGCAATCGTTTAAAGCAATGCGCCAAATGAAATGTCAAAAATTTGGCTTAACTGGGACGCCTTATCAAAATAAAGCCGAGGAATTGCACACGATATTTGATGCATTGAACACGAACTGTATTGGTTCGTTATCTCATTTCAAATCGTATTACGAGAAACCGATGCACAAAGCGCGAAGCGCATCAGCGAGTGCATTCGAAATTGGACTCGGCAGAAAACGTGCGATGCAGTTGAATGGTTTACTGAGTATTTATATGCTGAAGAGAGAGAAGAAGCGCGTCTTGAAAGCGGGGACGATGAAGAAAAAGACAGAGAAAGTCGTATTTTGTGATTTGGCTCCGGCACAAAGAAGAGCGTACGAACGCATCCGCGAATCGACGAGTGTACAGTTGATATTGAATAAAGATAGTCCGTGCGATTGTGGAAGTGGTGAGGAAAGGAACAAGTGTTGTTATCCTGCTAATGGCTTGGACGACGATGATGGGGACGAGATGTGGTGTGCTTACGGACCGCACGGTAGACACAGAACATGTCCGATGTGCGTCGGATTCGCGTGCGTTTTTGCCTGTCGCAACATCTCGAACCATCTCGAGCTTTTAAAACCGTTTGATTTACCCCCAAACCCAAAAGAAGAAGATGTGTCAAAGTTCAAACGCGCACAAGCGGTGGCTAAAGTTGCTCTCGGCGACGAGCTCGATGCGCTCGGGGGATTGCGACCGCAACAAAACTTTCTCGCCGCTTCAAACTTTGACCATTGCGGTAAAATGAAAACGCTCAGTATTTTACTCGAGCGGTTTTACAAGAGAAACGATAAAGTTGTTTTATTTTCGTATTCCGTTCGATTGCTAAACGTGATGAATGAATTCGTCAAGCGCAAGGGATATGTCCACGTACGATTAGATGGCGGCACGGCGGTGAAAGAGCGTCAAAAAATTGTCGACGATTTTAACAAACGGGGCAGTTGTTTCTTGTTTCTCATGTCCTCCGAAGCCGGCGGTGTCGGCCTTAACGTCGCCTCGGCGAATAAAGTGATCATTTTTGATCCGGCCTGGAATCCTGCTAAAGATTTGCAGTCGCAAGATCGCGTGTACAGATTGGGCAACAAGCGCAATGTGGAAGTGTACAGATTAATTTCCGCCGGTACTCTAGAAGAGCTCGTGTATTCTCGTCAGATTTATAAAGTGCAAATGGGATCGATCATGACGGATGGCAAGATGGAACGACGAATCTTCGAAGGTATCCAAGGTGACGACAAGAAGAAAGGCGAGTTGTGGGGCATCGTGAACTTGCTCAGACTGAACATGGCGGGAAAGGTTGAGGTTCGCGAAAAAGTAGAAGAAGAGAAACGGAAAGACGAAGAAGAGGACATCATCAAAGAGGAAGGGCACCAAGGCGAAGACGGATTTAACTTTAGAGTTGCAAAAGGTTTAGATCAAGACCAAGCTCGTGATATCGGTAACGCTTTAGAAGAGGAACGGGAAGCGGCAGCGAAGCGAGGCGAGAACATCTTCGAAGGCTTGCTCAACGAGGAGGAGGAGGAGAACGACAACAACGAGAAGAACCTCCAAGCGTTGCACACCATGGACCATAACAAGATCTTCGGCGTGAGCGAAAAAGAGAAGAAGCGCATTGAGGACGCCGAGAGAGCTTCGAAGAACGAAAAGCTATTAAAGCGCCTCGCTAAGAAGAGGAAAGATGCGGAAGCGGCAGATAAGGAAGGCGGCCAACGAGGAGGATTCTCTATCAGAAACCGAAAGAAGAACGCGCTCGATCCGCACGAGCACGCGGTACAAGACATAGCTTTACGCGCGATGGCAAAATACAACAACGTTTCTGAACTTGATTTTGCCAAGCACTTCTTATCTATAAAGTACGAAGAGGATGCACGATACGCGCTAATGCGGAACGTGGAAGGCTTAAGAAGCGAGATGGATGATTTCGACGACGACAACGAAGAAGAAAATTAAATTTTAGGGGTGTTTTATACTCGCGGTACAAAAAAAAACAGAATAGAACGCGCATGTCAATGCAGAGCGTTGGCAGCAGCAACATCATTTTTAGGAGCGATAGTGACAAAGTGTTGAACAAACACTTCATCGATTGTAAACATACGACGCAGCATTATAAAAAGAATTCGCGTATTAAATATACATTGACATCAAAATAAAAAAACCTCTCGCAGTAGCCGAGCGCAGACTTCTTTATCCATCCCCATGACTCCATCTTCGCTCCCATCAATCTTCGTCACGAACGGCCTCACTTTCTCGTGTTCTACCATCAGACCTCCCGCACACCACATGACCTCGCCTTCATTGATCAAAAAATCCATCGCCTCCTCCGAGATCTCCTTAAAGTGAATCGTGCACACGTCCACGGAACTCGCCGACGCGCCCGTCGCCACGTCCGTCACTCTGATCGAACCAACCGTCGAGCACGGATTATTCTCCTTATACGACCGCATAAACATCCTCGCTTCTTCCTCTGTCTCTGGTTTCTCGCGTATTTTACCGTCAAAAACCACCACTTGATCGCACGTGATTAACAGCGTCCTTCTCTTCTCTTTCGCTCCTTCCTCTTCCTCTGCCTTCCGGATTCGTTCCAAAATCGCCTCGGCTTTTGCTCTCGCCAACGCTTCCACCAACCGCGAAGGATCCTCGAATCGAATCGCTTTTTCGTCTATATCCGCGGATATCGTTGTGTATTCAATCTTCATCTCCTCCAAGATGTGTTTTCTCGTCGCCGATTTGCTCCCTAAAATCACCCGGATATTTTCTTTCCTGAACGTTTCCCCAACTTCCATCACGGACGAAGAAGACGCCGTTTCGCCGCTGCTGCTTCTCGTAAAAGCTTTTCTCCCGCTCGAAGAAGAAGAAGAAGACAAAGAACGAAAACCACACTTAGTAGAGAGAAAGAAAGCGACGCTAAAACGACGCGAGGAGAGCGAAAAGCGCATGTGATTATGTGGAAAAATGAAGCAATTCACTCCTACTACTATAACAGAACGCTACACGCTACGAGTCTATCTACCCCGAGAACTACGACCACACGACGCGAAAAATGAAGAATTACCGAGGACTTTCCTTATCCTTATCCTCGTTGTTGTTGTTATTCGTGGAAAGAACGCTGACACCACCGCTCTCCTCGGTGGCGAGGAGGTCCCGGTACCTCTTCCTCCACGAAACTTTCGCCTCGTTCGGATCCATGATTTGCCACGCGCGCGCGAACGCGCGCGCCTCTCTTTCCTCCTCTCTCGTGTTTTCTTCTTCTTTTTCTTTCGTTTTCGTCAAGAAGGTTTCGCATTTTGTTTTCAGCGAGGATAAAAATTGTCCTTTCTTGTTCTTCTTCTTCTCGATGTCTTCGATGTCGTTCTCGCTCGAACCACTTTTGCTCCTTCTCGTCGGGAGTGGTTTCCCGGTGTGATTTTCAATCGATTTATAAAAGTCCTGCCAAAACTCTTCGCAGTTGTCCATCTCGCCGTATCGGTAGTATCGAGTCAGTTGGAATCTCGGCGCTGTAATTTTCATTGTTATTGCGTTCGAGAGAGAAAGAGAGAGAACGATAAAGAGGTCAGTCTGTACTCTCACAGAGAGAGGAAAAGCGAGAACAAAACGCACAGTAACACTCCCAGATTTTCCCGAACGCGGTTCCAACCGTTTCTTGTTGTTGTTCTCGATTTTCGGTCGCAGTACTCGTATTCCCAACAGTTCGTCGTTCGTTTGATTCTTCGTCTTCCTTTTTCTCACCGAAAGGAAGTGCAAAAGAAACGGGCATGTGTGTATCTTTACCCGCAAAAACAGAGGTGATTTTTCCCCGCGATGTGACGTTATAAAAAGAACGCGCATTTATATATACACACACACAGCACCACACTTTTGCAAAAGAAGAATGGCCTTTGCGCTGAACAACAGAAGCGCTTCTGTCGTTGATTTTACGTCGTCGACTTCGAGAGGGAGGAGGGTTCGTTCTTCTTTGTCTTTGTCTTCTTTGAACAACAACAACAACAAAAACTCCGCCGTGACACGTCATTTTCCCTACTCTCCCCGGCGTATCTTCTCAAAGACGACGACGAAGAAGAACAACAACGGAGCAGTCGCGGAACCGAGCAACGTTGAGCTTGATTTTGGAAAGCTCTCGGATGTGGCCGTTTGGTCAAACCCAGCAAATAACGAAAACTATAAACTCCAAACGCAAATCTTAAAGCTCACCAACGATACGACGGTTATCCGCTCCTTAGACTGGGACCGGGACAGATTCGATATCGAATTCGGACTAGAGAAAGGCACCACGTACAACTCGTATATAATTAAAGGATCAGAAAAAACGGTTTTAATCGATGCCAGTCACGAGAAATTCGAACAGTTATACATGGATTCCTTAGTCTCGGTCGTTGGAAACGATTTGAGTTCGATCGATTACGTCGTGTGTTCGCACACGGAACCGGACCATTCCGGATTGATCGGCAAAGTGTTGGAACGAGCGCCGAACGCGACCGTGGTCGGGACGAAGGTGTGTTTGGCGTTTTTAGATAACTTGGTGCAAAAGGAGTTCAACAAGTTAGTCGTGAAAGGTGGAGACGTGCTCGAATTAGGCGATGGGAGGCAGTTGAAATTTGTTCCCGCGCCGAATCTTCATTGGCCGGATACTATGTTCAGTTACGACACGGAGAGCGAGTTCGTGTACACGTGCGACGCGTTTGGCGCGCATTACTGCACAAAGGACGTATTCGACGAAGAGTTACCGAAACTGATGCCGCATTTTAGTTTTTACTACGAGTGTTTGATGAAACCAAACGCGCGATCGGTGTTGACGGCTTTGAGGAAGTGCGAGGCAGACGGAGTGAAGTTGTCCACGGTGTGCACCGGACACGGGCCAATTTTACAACGCAACTCAGAAGAACTCATCGGGGACTATAAAAAGTGGTCCGAGAAAGCTTTGGAGAAAGCGAAATCGTCCGTGGTTGTTTTTTATACCGCGGATTACGGGTTTAGCGATCGATTGTCGCAATCAATCGCCAGAGGTGTGGTGAAAACCGATTGCGAAGTGGCGATGTTGGATTTGTCCACCTGCGACGCGCAGCAAATCGTCGAGGAGGTTGGTCGTGCGAGCGGGATCGTTTTGTTAGCGCCGCCGAACGCGAAGGAGGAGATACAAGATAACGTAGGCGTTTTAATAGGCGCGGTGAAGCCAGGGAAGCAAAAGATTTTGGTGTGCGAGAGTTACGGCGGCGACGACGAACCGGTGGACCCGTTGATGCGTAAATTCGCCGAGATTGGTTTGCAAGAATCGCAGTCGCCGTTGAAATGCCAGTCATCGCCGACAGAAGGCACGTACCAGTTGTACGAGGAAGCTGGAACGGATTTGGGTCAGTTGTTGACGCAAAAAGAAAAGTTGAAGGAGATGAAATCGAGCATGTCCGCGGACGTCGCGAGAGCGTTGGGGAGAGTCTCCGGCGGATTGTACATTGTCACCGCGGTGCAAGGGACCGCGAAATCTGCCATGGTCGCCTCTTGGATCGCGCAAGCGTCGTTCGAACCCTTAGGATTTACCATTGCCGTCGCGAAAGATCGTGCGATTGAATCCTTGATGCAAGTCGGCGATAGTTTTGTTTTGAACTGCTTAGGCGAAGACGGTTTCGAAGCGCCGATGAAACACTTCTTGAAACGTTTCCCTCCCGGCGCGGATCGATTCGAAGGCGTGGATTGGAAACCGGCACCGTGCGGATCGCCGATTTTAGCCGACGCCGTGAGTTACGTGGAGTGTAAAGTCGTTTCCAGAATGGACGCGAACGATCACTGGGTGATTTATAGCGAAGCCATCGACGGCGGCGTGTTCAACAAAGACGCGAAAACGGCGTCGCACTTTAGAAAAGTTGCCACGTATTATTAAAAAAGTGTACATCACAACAAAGTATATCCTCTCTCCATCGCTCTCTTCTCACAGATTAATCGTTCCGGCGTACCAACTCGACCTTTTCCTGTCCTTCTCCTTCTTCAAACCGGCGTCGTCCAGAACGCTCTTCGTCGCGCCGACGACCAGCGTGCTCGTCCGCGCCGTCCCGATCGACATCGCCGGCGTCGGCGGCCGTTCCGAAATCTGCGGTATAATCGCCGCGCACGTGATCGCCACCGCCGTGAGCGTGCGTAACAAAATATTCTGTTTACGTTCCGCCGATGGGATCGCCATCGTCGTCAGTTTCTTCGACAGCGCCTTGTCGAATGACTTTTCAACCTCCTCTTCCTCCTTTGAGGTTTTGCTCTCATCTCTCGTCCTCTCGTCGTCCTCGTTGTTGTTTTTACTTTCGATTCTGCTCGTCCTTTCCGTTCTTCTTCTCAACGACGACGATGTCCTTGTTATTCGGCCGCTGAAGGATGCCGACGAGACCGAGCTTCTTCTGTCTCGCGTTGATGATGATTGTTCTCGGAAAGGTCCAATTGTGGTCACGGAAATTATATTGGAGGAGGAACAACGGGTACGGCGTGGTACGTTTTTTTGTGGGTATCTTTTCGTCGCACTTCCGACGAAGCGCGACGTCGACGACGACGTCGTCGCGATGGAGTGAGAATAACGCATAACAGAGAGAGACAGAGTATGTTCTTGCCCCGCGCGTTGTTGTGAGTGTTTTTTCTTTGGTACGTTTTTTCTTGGGGAAAGTGACACCTCGTAAGAAATAACAAAAAAAGTACATTTTTTTTTGTTTTTTTGTTAGCGATGTTAGCGATTAAACGATGATTTCAACAAAGTTTTTTGCTAAATATTTTGTTAGCGATGTTAGCGATTAAACGATGATTTCAACAAAGTTTTTTGCTTA
>Ga0115000_10002371_pt1 | contig 16323 bp, 11 predicted proteins | sample ArcticOcean_MG_C_6_FD_89690 | JGI IMG/M metagenome (GOLD analysis project Ga0115000, IMG submission 89690) | Marine microbial communities from western Arctic Ocean - ArcticOcean_MG_CB8_128 | ecosystem: Environmental > Aquatic > Marine > Oceanic | place: Arctic Ocean: Canada Basin | collected...
GACAGCATAACCGCCTTTAGAAGGAATATTCACTTTCCAAGTATGCCCTCAATAGATATTATTTTCATAAATTTGCAAGCAATTAAAGAGACTTTTCTTACTTAAGGTATTTCACCTCTCTCTCAGCCTTCTATAAAAATTAATTTATCTATTGTAACAGACTGTTCAATTAAAGAACCTCTCTCTAAATAAATCAATTGGTTAGGTTTAAAAAATTGGTTATGTTAAAATTTTTTATTGAAATATTTTAAAATAAAAAAAATACCACAGCCTCTCTGTTTAGAGAATTAAGGATAAAACATTAACAACTAGTTTATTCATTTTTTATTATCAAATATACTCAGACTAGGATAAAAATATTTATAAATTCATCTTCCCCATTTATCACACTATACGCTTCTGGGTCGTTGTGACTATCTTATCCATTGTCCTTGGTTCTCTATCAGTAATTCTCCGGGTTTTTGATACTAGTGGGAATCAGTCTCACAGAGTGGCCAGTTTATGGAGTAGATTAATATGCCAGTGGAATGGCATTCGAGTTAAAATCACTGGAACTGAAAATATTTTGACTAACCAGCCTCAAATTTTTATAGCGAACCACCAAGGATACTATGATATTTTTGCATTAGCAGGTTATTTAAATGTCCAACTTCGGTGGGTTTCAAAGGCAATTTTATTTCGGATTCCATTTATGGGTTGGGCGATGAGTGCATCTAGATATATCTCTGTCGAAAGAAACGACAGAAAACAATCATATCAGGCTTTTCTGAAGACTCTCGAAGCGATCAACATGGGAAGTTCTATTGTTGTTTTCCCCGAAGGAACCCGATCTAAAGATGGAAGTATCGGCGACTTTAAAAAAGGGAGTCAACTCTTGGCTCAACGTGCAGCCATACCGATGGTACCAATCACAATTATTGGTACAAGGAACATCATCCGTAAAGGTAGTATGATAATCCACCCTGGACCAATCCAAATCATTATATCCCCACACGTAACTCTTGATACGAAGAATGCAAAAAAAGGAGATAAAATTCTGCAGGTCATTAGAAATACAATTTGTGAAAATTTTAAAGATAGCTTAAAAACAAACCTCACAAACAAGAAAAGGGACTCTAGCGAGTCCCTTTAATTAGTAAATAGTTACTTAGATTTTATTTTTTTTCTTTTTGAATAACATCCCATACTTCTCTAGGATGCTCTCTAAAATCTTCTATATTTCTCCACACCGCTCGAATCATTCCCGTTTTATCAATTAAAAATGTCGAACGTTCAATTACTTTAACCATTTGTCCAAGGTCATCTTCTTCTTTAATTACCCCGTATAGATCAGTAACTTTTTTATATTCATCAGCGAGCAAAGTAAAACCCATTTGGTAAACTTCTATGAACTGCTGATGTGCATTTACTCCATTCCAACTACAACCCATTAATTCGACTTCACGAGTTTTGAACTTTCTATTCCACTCGTTAAAAGTGACCATTAATCTAGTATCTTCAGGACTACTATCAACAGCATAAAAACACAATGCTACCCATTTTTTATCCTGAAAATCTTTGAGCTTGACCATAACCTTTTCCTCTGCGGAAGGGCTGGTCTCACCCGCTTTATACCCATAAACGGCCGGCAAATCAAATCCGGGCGCACGATCACCCACCTCTAAAGCTGACATGAACACCTCAAATCAAAAGTTAACAATTACTACTCACCAAAGGCTATTTTCAATAATGGTTCTACTTCACCTTTGGCTTCCATTTCATCAAGAATATCGGTATCTCCATAAAACTTGCCATCAATAAAAACCTTGGGTAATGTTGGCCAATTTGTCATTTTACTCAAAGCTTCTCGTTTATTCATATCTTCCAAACAATTTATTACTTCAAACGGATGCCCATATTTATTGAAAAACTGAACCGTTTCTGCGGTGAACCCACATTGTGGCGCAGATTTAGTACCTTTACCGTAAATCAAAATCTTGTTATTAGCTATTTCTTCTTTGATTACATCATCGATCGAAGACATTTTTTAAAACTCCTATTTAAGAATAAAGATTAATATTTTCAAAAAAAATAAAACTTATTTTTTTCTAAGCAGGTACCGCAGTTTTTATTTCTGCTGCATGGACTCTACCATCCTGCATCGCTGGATTCAATACTGCCTGAACCGCCCGGTGTCTTGCCATTAGATCCATAGGCTCGAATGTCGCAGATGTCACATGAATTATAAAGTGGTCCTTCATCCCTGTCTTATCAAGTATTTCAACTTCGGCGTCAGGAATCGACTCCTTTACCAAAGCTGCTAAATCTGGAATACTAATCATAGAACGTTATAACTCCTAATTAGATGGTGAACTATTGAATCTGTTTCAGTTTATTTGACACTACGCCCTATAAAAAGTTTTAGATATTTTAGCTTATAAGCATTGATCTTTAAGTCAATCAATAGCTATAGCCCAACAAACTATCAATTTTAGTGGCTTTAAGAAAATACTGCCAATAATATTTAAAGTAATAGCTATAAATTCCCCTTAACTTTTAGTATAATAAAAGAAACTTAAATGGTGCATAAATCATCTTACATGATGTCGCACCCTTTATATATAGTATTTTCCCATGGAGGAATGAATGGCAGTTACTCAAGAGTTTATCCAAGTTTCAATGATTGCCAAAGATGAAGTGAGAAAGTTGATCGTGGCAGAAAATAATCCAGAGATAGGCCTACGTTTAGGTGTAAAAGGTGGTGGATGTTCTGGTTTATCATACGACCTTACATTTACCTCAACAGAAAAGGGGGATACGGTGATTGAACATGAAGGCTTCAAAGTTTTCATGGACGCAAAGAGCCTTATATATTTAAAAGGAATGATGTTGGACTACAAAGGTGGGCTTGATGGGAAAGGATTTGTTTTTGTAAACCCGAATGCAACCTCTACTTGCGGTTGCGGTGAGTCATTCTCCATCACCTGATAATCGATACTTCTTTTTAAATTGTTACTTGAAAACTACTCTCATCTCTCAGGAAAACCATCGCTATCTACGAGAAAAAGCTGGCTATTTTTTTCTCGATGACTTGTGTCTTATTTTAGCTAAGGGTTCAGACCTCTTTAGCTATCTTCAGACTCAAACAACTAACGACGTAAAACAATTAAAACTCGGTCAAGGCCAAAATAATGCTATTGTTGACCGAAAAGCTAAGGTCATCTCCACATTCTCCCTTCATCGCACAGGAGAAGATTCGGCAGTTATACTGGTTGAGACTCTACAAAAAGAAAATTTACTAAACCATCTAAATAATTTTCTGTTTCGCGAGGATGTCACCCTCAGTTCCTCTGACCAGTTTCTTCTAGCCGTACAGGGCCCTCGAAGCTTAGAAGTCATAGAAAATTTTACGAAAAGCCGTGCACCTATCCCGGGAAAACCCAACGATATCTTTGAGTTTGAATATGAAGAAAAACCTGCTCTGGCAATCGCTAAATCCCTGACAGGAGAGGAAGGGTGTGTACTGGCATTCCAAACCACATCAAAAGAAATCATAACGTGCAAACTACTAGAAATCGAGCAACAGAATTTATTAGTCCAGGTTGATTCTCATGCGCGAGAAGTATTTCGTATTGAGTCCGGTCTTCCACGTTACGGAAAGGATATCAATAATAAGAATATTCTTCCTGAGACGGGTCTTGAACATACATCGGTTAGCTATAATAAAGGTTGTTATATTGGGCAGGAAGTTATTGCTCGCATTAAAACATATGGTGCACCCAATTTTTCTCTCATGGGATTGATTCTTAAAGGTACTGATCTTCCATTAATCGATGGAGAAATTAAACTAGACTCTAAAAAGCTTGGAGTAATTAAAAGCTCTATATTTTCCTATTCCCTTCAAAAAAATATCGCGTTGGCTTATATCCAAAAAGACCATAGAAGCCCAGATATTGATTTGGATGTAACAATAGGTAACATACCTTGTAAAGTAAGAACTTGCCTTCTCCCTTTTTATCAACCCCAATCCCGTAAAGATCACTCAAAACTACTACAAGACAAAGCTCTTAAGCTTTATCAGGAGCAAGATGATCTCGATCAACCAGTTACTTTACTAAGAGAAGCTATTGAGCTAGATCCTAAAAATGCTACCGCATATGAAGCATTAGGAGTATTTTTATCTAAGCAAAACAAATTAGACGAAGCAATTTCTCTGATGAAACGCCTAGTAGAAATCAATCCAGAAGAAATTATGGCACATTCTAATCTTTCCGTATATTACATGCAGCAGGGACGAATCGAGGATGCTGAGCGTGAAAAAGGCGAGGCAACTGCTATTCAGTTTGATAAAGCAATATCAGACAATATGGCTAAAAAGAAAACCGAAAATTTAGAGAAAAAAAATTTAGCGGAAAGGGAAGAAAAAATTTCAATGTTCAAGCAAGTACTGGAAATAGACCCCATAGATCAAGTAGCAAATTTTGGTTTAGGGTCTGTTTACCACGATCTGAAACGCTATGAAGAAGCCCTGCCCCCACTTCAAACCGTTGTAAAAGCATATAAAGATTACTCAGCCGCTTATGTTCTTTTGGGGAAAACAATGGAAAAACTTTTACGACAGGATGAGGCTATGCAAATATATCGAGATGGCATCGCTGTAGCATCAAAAAAAGGAGATTTGATGCCACTCAAAGAAATGCAACAAAAGCTCAATCAGCTACTACACCCTATCTCCTGATCCTCCCGATAACTCCATGAAATTAGCACCGATCATAGGATAAAATTCTACTAAAACTATTATCGTGGTTCACATTCAGCTGGCGCATTTGCAATCAGGTCATTTTCCATACTATAGGATAGTGACCGATACTCGGGCTCCTCAACCTTAATGGGTTCAACATCTAACAAGGTAACTTCATTTTTAATGAAGCAAGAAAGAATATCAATAACATCCTTATATAGTCCGCGCTCTGCCTTTCTGGAACCAAAAATACAAAATAAAGGCATCCAACGACCCACATGATTTCTAAGGAATTTTTTCATGCCACTTAGAAGAACACCTATTTTACGTTCGTCGTGGCCATTTTGTATACCGTAAGCCATACGGAAGCACATATAGGACATAAAGGATAGCTCATTAGAGATGTGATCAATTCTCTCTTTAGATTGCGTCCTCGGTAGCTCAAAACCAAAGGTCTCAAAGAATCCACCCAACTGAATCAATACGTCAGTTTGGGACTGGACCCCACCTTCTGTACCATATTGCATTTCATACGGAGGGCACTCCATGGATACAGCATGTCCAAAAACACGAATATACTCACCTTGAACCTGTTTAATTGTCATCTTTGGGAGATAATTACTAAAACCCTCTACAGTGGATTTTAACTCTCCCCATAGTTCTTCGTCTACCATTAATATATCCATAGGCTCGAGTAACGATTTGGGTCGAAAGAACTTTCTATTCCACGGATAACTAAAAACTAGTGACAATATCTCGTAAACCCTACCACGTGCTAAGCTTAGGGAAACTCTTTCTTCTTTCAACTCTTCCAACGTTCCGGTTTCACCGAAAAGTGCAAGCATCTGATCCGCTGCTTTGGTTTCAACTACCATAATTAACTCCAAAAAAGGTTACACGCCGGCTCTCAATTCATAAACTTCAATACAACGATCACATCCACCATCTTTGTTTTCCCAGTCTGGGAAATCAATCTGTATGGCCTCGATTACCATTTCATCGCAAATACTTTCTGGATCATCCACCCAATTGTAGGTGGGGAATTTACACAAGGGACAAGGCGAACCCTGAAGGTGAATATAGTCCCTCTCCTCCTCTGATATATCAACATCGTCTACATATTTACTCATCAATGACTCAAGATCTGTAGCCATGGACAATAACTCTTCATGAGTAAATTTATCAGCTTGCCATATTCCCTCAAATATTCCACGCCGCTGTTTCTCTGGGATTTTTCTATAGAAATTATCAAACTCCCTATAACGTGCTTCTCTGGGCATAGTAGAAATAATGCCTGTCCGAGCGAGCCTTGAGTCGACATATATATTCCACAGTAGACGGAACCTAGCTGTTATTAAATTTTTTACTGAGGGATTACCAGGAATGAACGCATCCTCATAATCAAACTCAGGGTCAACCATATCTTTTGCATGCATGAACTCTTGAATAAGGAAAGCATCCAATTCTTGAGCTTCCTCTGGATTACAAAAACGACTGGCCAGTACCCGCATTTCTATCATTGGTCTGCCTGAAATACGATTCAAAACATTGGAACCCTCATCAACTTTATTTATCGCGCGTTTAACATGAACCTCATTTATCCGCTCTTCAAATTCACGAATCATATCGTAAGCAACAACACTATCATCGACATCTTCTCCATTGTCTTTGTCGTCTTCTGTATTGCCTTCTATCTGGGAATCGTTATCGGTGGGGGGATCTAACTGATCATCAGAACTTATTTCATCTGAATCACCTTCCATACCTGGAACATTATGTATTGATGCGCTAGACTCTCCCATCTCGGCTGCCAACTCTCCAGGAGCTTCGTCTAACTCTAGAGCAGCTGCAGTAAGTTGGGCTTTCCTTGTTGCGCGTTTTCTTTTAGGTATCAATCCCACGGCTTCAAGCGCTCGAAGAACATGGTCTCCTAATTTAAGTCGCTCAATAAAAAATATTTTATTAACCTTCTCAAAGGCAATCTCTCTATCATCTTCTGGAAGTTCATAAATAGGATCGGCTAAAGAATGATACTCGTCATAATCGGCACGATATCCAGATCTCTCAAGGTGGTTAAGATGCCTGAACGCAGCCTCTTCCATCAGTTGCGGACTATAGATTACTTTCATAGGCGCCCCTTTAAAAATTTTTCACTAAACTTTACAAGGCGTATATAACTTGTCATACAACCTCTCCTCTTTTGCCCTAGGATATCAGGAATTTATATTGAATTTCAGTGCCGATGTCAAGAAAATACGATCTTTTCACCCACGAGAAAATTGAAAAAATAATTAAAACTATAAAGCTTGCTTTCAATTGAATTTTATAAGCTTACTAATTCATCTAAAATAAAAACACACATCAATCATTCTAAATTGTTTATGCTAAGCATTATACAGTTAAATTTGGCCACTAACACCAATTCGCTTAAGCACCCATTTCTTCAATGCACACACGAAAGTATGCAATATTATTTCAATCCGAAATTTCTAAACCAATATTTTTCTTACCATTATTTATCAATACTTTCTTAAGCGTTAGACAAGATAAACCTTTAAATTATCTATTCTCATCAACAGTGTCTTTAACTTTTTCAATTTCTTTAATGTTTTTGACTAAGTCTTCAGGATCTCCAAGTTCTTTACAAATTGCTTTAGCCTGATCTAAGTATTTCTCGCTTTGCTCCTTTCTGCTAACGAGTAATTCCATTCGAGCAACTGTTAAAAATAACTGAAGAAGACTAGGTCGATTACCAGCATTCTTAAAGTAGTCAACCGCTTTGTCAAAGTTAATTTCAGCCTCATCCATCTGCCCAGACTTAAATTTTAAATTCCCAATGTAAGTGTAGTCCTGCGCGGCACCATTGTGATCACTAACCTCTAAAGCTAGATTCAAAGCATCAAGATAATATTTTTCCGCCTCATCACGACTACCATTATTAAAACTCAGGTTTCCCATATGACGGTAGTCTGCGGAAATTTCTTTTTTATCTGCTTGCTTAGTAGAAATCGCCAATGCGGCCTTAAAGTGATTTGCAGATCTTTCTTTATACCCTCTACTCAAACAAAGTTCTCCAAGACTCCTATGGTCAATACGCTGCTCTACTTCATCCTTAAGTTTCTCGCTAACTTCAAGAGCTTTTTTTAAATAATCTTCCTGCTTGTTTCTTGATTTAGTTTCAGCATAAACCTGTCCTAAAACACGACTATCATGGCAAATATTTCTCAAATCGCTAATTTCTTCAGCGATTTGGAGAGCCTGTAACGTTAATTTTTCGCATAGATCCCAGTCCTCTTTCTGCAAATAAAGATTACCACGGTTTCTATGGTCTTCAGATATTTCATATTTATTATTTGCCTTAGTATTGATCTCTAATGCATCTTTGTAGAATTTATCTGCATTGACCCAATCTGCCCTTTGCATACTAAGGTTACCCATATGCCGATAGTCGTCCATCAACCCAGCTTCATTCGCACTTTTCTTATTGGTGCGCAATGAGACTTTGATAAGTTTTTCTGCATCTTCAAGTTTCCCAAGCATTAGAAGCACGGTAATTCTACTTCCATAAAGATCTTTAAGTCCTTGGACGTCATTCTGCTTTTCCTTTAGTTTCATAGAACGACTAAAACATTCTTCAGCACCTTCAAGGTCATTCGTTGCTTTTAGAATGTTTCCCAGACTTTCCAGAGTAGAACCGAGCCCAGATTCATCTTTTAACTTTTCTTGCAGAACCACTGTTTCTTTCATTCTTAAGGTAGCTTGCCCCAAGTCACCAGCCATGAAATTAAGATTGCCCAATTCACTTAAAACGACCAAACGAGCTTTATCGTCTTTCTCCAACTCAGGCTTTTTTAATTCAACTAATAACTCTTCTTGTCTGCGACTTATGTACTGCGGTTTCGCCATGAGATACACCAGTTTATCCTGAGCCTGCTGCAAACCTTTCGGATCCTGCATGGCTTCATACAAAGCACTAACCCGACTGAAATAGATTTCTGCCTCTGGCAGATGATCCTGTTTTAGATGAATGTCACCTAGCGACTCACATTGCTGCGCTATGCCTGGCCTGTTTTCCAACTGTTCCATAAGCTCAAGGGAACTTTCGAATTGGACTCGTGCATCGTCGTAATTTTCTTGCAGTAGCCTTACATTCCCTAAGTTAGAATAACCTCGAGCCTCCCCTAACATGTCTCCCAACTCTGCCATGAGCCCTAAGGATTGGCTATAGTTATTCCATGCTTTATCTAGGTCTTTTTTGTGAAGATTAATATTACCTAAACTTCCTAGCAAATAAGATTGCCGACGTTTGTCTTTTCCCGAGTTAATAATATCTAACGCGCGCGTACAGTATTCCTCAGCCTTATCAAATTGCTCCGGTTGACCTGAATATCCTAATTGAAGAAGAATCCCAGCTAGGTTACCCATACATATTCCCGCAGAATTTTTGTCCCCTAATTCCTCAAACAATTCGATTGACTTTGAAATCGTATCCGCAGCTTTATCAATATTACCTCCTTGATAATAAAGCTCCTCTAACTCTTGATACATGGAGACAATCTCCTTTTTTTTACCTTCTTTTTTTAGAGATGCTATTTTACCTAGGATTGCTTTTTCTTTACCCTCAATATACTGGGGCTGTTTTTGAAGAGCAACAAGCTTGTCTTCTACCTGCTTAAATCTATCTTTATTTTTTTCTGAGTCAAGCAAGGTTTTAGCGCGATTAAAATAATCTTCAGCTTTAGCCAAATCATCTTTTTTAAGATGAACATTCCCTAAATTCTCGTTATAGATGCTCTGACCTTCAACATCGTTTGCATCTTCAAGCAACTTTAAAGCCTTTTTATAAATCTCTTCGGCCTCCTCCAAATTGCCTTTGTAGAAAAGAACACTTCCTAAATTACCAAGAGAACTCTCAATTCCCCCAACATCATTTACTTTCTCCATATATGTGAGAGCCTTACCATAATACTCTTCCGCCTTATCTAGTCGACGACTCTGAAAGCAAAGGTTTCCAAGATTACCCAGAACATAAGCCTGACCTTCTTCATCTCCAGACTGCTCCATATGTGTCAATGCCTGCAGAAAATTGGATTCTGCCTCAGAAAGGTTGTTTTGCTTCAAACAATCCAATGCAATTTTTTCGTACTTCCTACCTTCTTCAATTTCTGCCATTTATGATCGCCCTTATAGATAGTTAGTTCTTTCCTACATTACAAAACTGGTTGCCTGTCAACATGAAACAACAGGCAGTAAAGCCAAAATAAACAGTTAAGGACAGCTCATTGTTTTCAAGGGTTAAGGTAATAAATTATAAAGACTTCAATTTACCCTGTCAAATTTACTCTCTCTACTTGAAGCAATAAAGTGTCTTACTAAAACCTTTGTGGTGTTCCAGAATACGTGGATAGAAAATATTAGCTGCAGGCATAGCCAGCAGAGTGTTCAACCTTAACTAAAGATTTGCGTTATGAGGTAACGCAAGAGTCAGGTATTTACCTTTTTCTCCATAAAGGATACCCATTTTCCCCAATTTTAAAATTTCTTTTTCAACTTCTGTTTCAGCTACCCCCAACTCTTGAACATGCTTTTCAATCTGGTCAATGGTTTTTGGAGATTCATTACAAAAAACAATAATCCAGGCAGGAGTCCCCTCAAAACTATTCTTCACTGGGTTTCCAATCGATCTATCATCATAGACTGTGACAAAGTTCATAGATTTTGTGAAGAACAAGTAAGGTATGTCATCAGATTGATGCCTCCCTTTCCATTCTTGCACGGTTTTAGACAATTCTTCTTTTAATACCAAGTCGATTTCATTTTTAGTGGTAAATTCAAAATCGTAAGCAATTTTCATCACATCAATATCTTCAGAATCGTAAACATAACTGTAGGCATCTCCTGGCCCTGTTATCGTAACTCCATATTCCTCAGGACGGGTATAGTAAGGACTAAATCGCTCCAACCAAAGATCACCAACACATTCAGGGGGAGGCAGGTGTGACAACAATTTAATCAATTCGATTTGTTGACGGTAATCTTCATTAGTTTCTCCTGGAAATCCTATTAGAATATTCCAGTTCACCTCAACGCCATAATACATTGCCCATTTCATACAGAGAATATTCTGTAATGGGCGAACCCCTTTATCCATTTCCATCAATTGATTCATACTGAAGCTTTCTATACCAGGTTGAATCACATTTGCTCCGCCATGCGCCAATAACTTAATTTGCTTCTTGGTTAAGTTACTTTTAACTTCAAGGAAAAATTGAAGATCAAAGTTATTGCTTGCCATTTCACCAAAAACACCTTCGATATATTTCATTTCCAATATATTATCCACGAGTCTAAAACGGAAAGAGTTATATCGCTGAGAAAGATAAGAAATATCAGCGTGCACCTGCTCCATTGGCTTAGATCTAAATTTCATAGTATTGGCATTCAACCCGCAAAAAGTACAATGATGTTTCTCTCCCCACCAGCACCCTCTAGCTGTCTCATAAAGAATAACCGGGTTTTCCAACAATGGTGAATCTGGATCGATCTGTTTCAATTGCTCAAAAAAATCATCATAATCCGGAGGAGCGTTATTACTAAAATCTTCATGGAGTTCATGATTCTCAGTAAAAACTATCTTCCCCTTACTTCTATGCGCCACACCATTTGGAATAGGTTCATTTCTCTCTAAAGATTTCATTAAAGGGACTAAAACTCCTTCCGCCTCACCTGGGACGACAAAATCAATCCAAGGAAACGCACGAAAGTATTCCAACCCCATTTCTGATTCAAAATTAGCGCCACCAAACATAACCTTAACTGAAGGATATTTATCTTTAATTAACTTGGCTAGCGTCAAACTTGCCAGGTTCTGATTAAAGGTCGATGAAAACCCAATAACATCGTATTGTCCCCAGTCACCAGCATCTAAAGCCCATTGAAGAAATTCCGGGACCATTTTCGTTTTGACCTCGATTAGGAATTCGCGTGGGCGATCAATGGACTGACACACATCATCAATATGGGCGTCAAAGTGATTAACATAGTCCAAATTTTTAGAATTCTCTCCAAACAAAAGATGCGAAAAAAGCCATTCACCAACTAAAAATCTTTTTTCACAGAGCTGATTGTAAATAGGTATTCCTAACTGATGTGCAAAATGTAGGTTCAGGTAATGACTCTTCACAGACCAGCCATGAGATTTTAACAACGTTGAAAGGGTCCCCAACTGAATAGATGGGTAAATATGAAACCCAAAGGGCATATTGATTAATGCTAGATTTAAAGTCATAAAAACATTGTAGCAATTAACAAATTTTTGAAAAAGTATTTATTCATATATTTATAATAAAAATGGATTTTACAGGTTTAATTGACATAATAAGATAGAGCTTCCTATAATCACACCTTCATTCATTAATTTTAAAACATCAAGGAATATTACGTGCTTGAAAAAAAAATCCAATTGGCTTTATCGCGTTTCGACTCTTTTTCATTTGATGGCAACGAAGCCTCTGCTGAATCCATACGAAATAGTTTAACTTCATTACGCACCACAAAAGTAAATGGTGCCACTTTTTTCCACAATGGCGATACCCCTAATACTACCAACACACGTGTCAAAGTTTACAAGACGGGTCATATGGCTTTCTATGACAATGATGGTCGCCGTTTCCTAGGCACTGATCCAGGTGGACATCCTCTTCATGAAGCCAAATGGAACAAAGATCCAGTGAGTGGTGAGACCTGTCTTGAGCTTGCTCGAATGCAACTTGATTCGTTACAGTGGGTCGGCATTCGACCTCGTTCTCGCACCTTTCAGTCGCAGATAGATATAAAAGGCCAGCCGGGTTGGGAAACTATGACTCTAGATTTCCTTCGCGAAAAGGCCGCCGAAGTCTGGCGAGTACCCGTTTCAGAGGTTAATTACTTTTATAAAGAAGATAATTTAACTCCGCTTGGAGATGGAAAATATAATGTGAAGCTGACAAAGGATTCACTTTATGCATTGCCAGATGGAACTTTTGATGGACGTCAAATTTTCTCAAGCTTCCTATCTAAAGTTAACTGGGCCCGCCTTGATATAATTCCTGTCGTCGAATTATTCCAATCTACCATAGCAGGTAGTGGTGGCGCTGTTTTTGAATTTATATGGGGTATTTATGAAGATCAATCGCGCGAAAAGCCTTTAGATACTCTTCGCTATCGAGGACTTCCAACCTACCCCTCAAACTCAGCATACAATATCTTCGCATCTTTTTTCATACCCAAGGCACCTAAAGGGGAGAAGGATATTATGAGTATCTTCATGAATCCCAAGCGGTCGCATGAAGTTACTTGGTCGCCGCAATCTAATCCTCCGTGGCGATACTTCAACCATGACTCCAAAATTTGTCTAACGGTTCATAATGGGTATATCTATAAAGTCACATGTTATGATGATAATAATCCAACTCCTTACGTTAACCAGGCAATCGGGGGAAAACCTTCCTGCCAAAGGGAGGTACAGGTAGGGGTTAAATCACTTTTGCTAATAGATGATCAGGAGCAAAAAGAAATCTCACTCCATACCGATTGGAAAGTATCTCCACAAACTGACTTACCTGCAAAAATTAAAGAGTATTCTTTTAACTGGAAATGGTTTTTTAATGGTTTCCCACCTAAAACAGATAGCATTAAATCTATTTATACCGTACCTTTATACCCCGAAGGGGATAAGGAAATAGACGAACCTGCCCTGCAACCTTTAGCGCTAGATCAAATAATCTACTACATGGAAATGTCACCGGGCATGTCCGCTAAACTTGAGAAAGTAGAGCGCGTGCTGGTTCATACTTTTGACATGTCTATCGCAGGGTGCGTTGATTGCACCCATGAGAGAGAATACACCATTCTCTTTAGCGACCCTGAGCTTGCACAAAAAAATGCACACCAATTATGGGACTATGCTGCAAAAAGGAAGGAGCTAGATAATTTAAAAAAGGTTTCTTTTCTACCGGAGAAAGAGCATTTAGAAGCAGTATACAACGATAAATATGGAATGATATTTAAATGGATTCCCATGTTTTACTTTCATGATCGAGGAGTATGCGAACAAATACTGGCTTCATCAGTGCGTGCCCTTTTACCTGACGGAATTTTATTTTTAGTGGGCCCTAGAGCAATAAAAGGTCTGTTTGATCATTACGGTTTGGACTGCCTTTATAGTGACCTGATAATGAATATGCCATTTTACAGACAGCACTTAAAAATGTGTCCAGAAAACTTAATCAACCAAGATATTACAGTTTTTCTAGCTGAAAAACATAATACTGAAGAGGGTAAAGAAGAAACATCGACAACCGAACCTAATATTTTACCTGATCAAAAACCAGAGCCACAAGCGGGCCTAGCTTCTGAACCTGATATTCCTTTAAGAAGCTTTGATAGAAAAGAGTAATTCAATTCCACACAAACAAACATTCTAGTTTTGGAAACGAAGAAGCATCAACAAAGAAAATCAAAAGTAATAATAAAATATTTTCTAAGGCTACATGGTTAATTTTTCTTAGCTACTCTTTGCAACGACTCTGGAAATAGAAAGATTTAATAGACAGGGTATTAGGACCAGCGTGAAGAGAGTGCTAAAAAACAAACCAAACAGTATGACTATTCCAATACCCCGATAGATTTCAGTTCCTGCACCAGGAATCAACACCAGTGGCATTAACCCGAACAAACTGGTAAAAGTACTCATAAAAATAGGACGAATACGTATTCGTACACTTTCAAGAATCGCTTCTTCTGAGTCCATATGTTTCTCCCTTATATTTTTAAGACTTTGATATACAATTAGGATGGCGTTGTTAACCACAACACCAATAAGGATTATGAACCCAAGCATAGTCAGCACGTCTAAGGGTTGCACGACAAAATGATTAAGAAACCATAATCCAAAGACTCCGCCAACTGCAGCCATCGGAACACTTAAAATGATAATTAGCGGAAAACCCCAGTGTTGCAACAGCACCGCTAGAAAAAGGTAGGTGATGAAAATAGCCAGAATAAAATTACCACCCATTGCTTTACGGGTACTCTCTAACTTATCGGCATTTCCAGTAAGGCTTATGGAGTAGCCGTTTGTCAGTTTACCTTCATTTTGTAATGGCGCTATAATTTCTCTTTTGACAATATCGATTCCTTCTTCAAGTGACATTATTTTTGGAGGGACCACTTCCAAAGTAATAGAACGCTGACGTTCAAAGTGCTGGATTTGTTCAGAACTGACTGTAGCCTCTATATCAGCTACAGTACTAATCGGCACAGCGACTCCTTCAGGTGTTTTGATGATAATATTTTCAATATCCTGAGTTCTTTGAATATCTTTTTCTCTACTCATTAGAATTAAATCGATCCCGTCTCTCGGAAGATATGGAACACTGAGTTTCTCCGCATTGAGATAAACCTCGTCGGCGAAAACTCCATCCATGATTGCTGAGACAGAGTAACCAAGGTCAAACACATTTAATCCGGTTTCGGCCATTTCTTGCCATCGTGGTATCATTTGAATTTGCGGTTGTCCCAGTTCCATTCCTGGCACAGGACGAATTCCCGCATCGGGCATCAATTTTTTTAATTTAAAAAAAGCTGTCTGGGTCATAGCTGTTAGTTCTTTGAGATCAGGCCCCATGATATTAATCTCGATTCCACGTGAACCGCGGAAAGCACTGGATAAAAGGGATAACTGCCGAGTCACAGATATCATCCCAGGAACTTTCTGCAGTTCTTCTTTTAGAAAGGGGATTAGTTCATTTGCACGTTCAGGCTCTTTGGCCTTAACAATAGTGAATAATCGGCCTCGACTTCCGATAAATAGAAAATTGCGAACAGCAGGCCCTTTCAGTTTTTCTTCTTCAAAGCTTTCAGGTATTGCTTCCCAGTAAGGGCGATAGGTTTCTTCTAGATCATTGCCAATGCGATGCATTTCCTCAATGTTGTAACCCTGTGGAGGAATCATCATTCCAATGATGACATTCTGATCACCTTCCGGCAAATATTCGGTTTTTGGAAGCATTTCCCATGCCGCATAAACCGGCACAAGAATCAAAATAAGAACTGTCAGCTGCTGTATTAGTCTCGATTTGAACAGTTTTTTTAGTATCACGATCACAGCCTTATTGAATTGTCTCGCCAGTGGAACAAGCCCAAAAAGATTATGAAATATTCTTCCAAACAATGAATCTCTATCAGAGGTACCAAACTCTTTATTTTTTAAAAGATGCATGCTCAAAATGGGAATTACCAGCACACTGACTATTAGAGATAGTGTGACGGCTGCACTAATAGCTACAGCGATATCGCGAAACAGCTGACCTACTTCTTCTTCGATAAAAAGTATAGGTATAAAAACCACTAGCGTAGTCAAAGTGGTAGCCATAATAGCACCCCAGACTTCACTAGCCCCATGAAGCGCAGCCGTGTAGGCATCTTTTCCAAGTTGACGATGACGATGTATATTCTCCAGAACAATTATTGAAGCGTCTACAACCATCCCGACAGCAAACGCCATACCAGCAAGCATGATCACATTAATTGTTCTTCCCATAAGTGTAACAATCAAAAAGGTA
>Ga0115000_10002373_pt1 | contig 16310 bp, 12 predicted proteins | sample ArcticOcean_MG_C_6_FD_89690 | JGI IMG/M metagenome (GOLD analysis project Ga0115000, IMG submission 89690) | Marine microbial communities from western Arctic Ocean - ArcticOcean_MG_CB8_128 | ecosystem: Environmental > Aquatic > Marine > Oceanic | place: Arctic Ocean: Canada Basin | collected...
CCTCATCAAAGCAATCCACTCCTTTTCTAAACTAATAATAAGGAGAAAAAGAAAAAATAAAAAAGTGATGAGGGGGAGAGTAAAAAAAACAAAAAAGGGCAAAAGAAGCAAAAAAAGGCATGAAACAAAAAAAAAAAAAAACTTCACAACAAAAGGAAAGGAGAGAACGAGTCAAAAAAATAATCATCATGTCAGACGAATTGAAGCAAAGAGGCAACGAGGCGTTCAAGCAGAACGATTTTAAACTCGCCTGCGAGTTATTCACGGAGGCGATTGGATTGGATTCGACGAATCACGTCTTGTATTCCAACCGAAGCGCGGCCAGGGTAATATTTATTATGTATTTTTTGTGTATACAGTTGTATACATTTTCGAAGCGTTTTTCGATCGTCTTCATCTGATGATTTATTTGTTTGAGATTACTTTTTCTCAGAAAAGAATGAAGAAGTGGTTTTCGCACGACCACCGAACGAGTTGTTGCTCTCGTTCTCGTTCTCGTCGTCGTTCACCATCAAAATCGCGTTTCTTTTCGTTGTCGTTCGCAACAACGAAACGCGTCGTAAAGGTGGATTGATGAGATGTTGATGACGACAAGAAAAGAAGAAAGGGCGGCTGCCCCCCAAAAAATTCTCTTCTTTTTCGAAGTTTGACCGCGAAAGATCTCATCATCATCACGAATACTAACACGCTTTTTAAATATACACACACAAACAAAACGCAGGCTGGAAACAACGAGTTCGACTTGGCGCTCTCGGACGCGGAGAAAGTGATTGAATTGAAACCGGATTTCGTGAAAGGCTACGGTCGCAAAGGCGCGGCGCTGTTCGGGAAAGGCGAGTTTGAGTTGGCCAAGAAAGCGTACGAGGACGGGTTGAAAGTGGACGCGGCGAACGATACGTGTAAAGACGGAATAAAAGAGTGCGAGCAGAAGTTATCCGGCGACGACGAGGAGTCGAAAGAGTTTACGAAGATGTTCTCAGATCCGCAGTTGTTGGGGAAGTTGGCGACGAATCCGAAAACCAGAGCGTATTTGCAACAGCCGGATTTTATGAAGATGTTCGCGGAGATTCAGAAAGATTCCAACGCGTTACAAAAGCACATGAACGATCCAAGAGTGATGGATTTGTTGTCTGTAGCTTTAGGGGTGAACGTCATGGGTGGAGAGGACTTTCAAAACCAAAACCAAGCGCCGCCGGCGCAGCAGCAGCAACAACAAACTCGAGCTCCGGAACCCGCAAAACCGAAGACGAAAACACCCGAAGAGATTAAAAAAGAAGAAGAAGCAAAGTTACCGGAGAATAAGAGGAAAGCGTTGAAGTTGAAGGAAGAAGGGAACGCGTTTTATAAAAAGAGAGAGTTTGACGACGCGGTGAAGAAGTACGAAGAGGCCATCGAGAGCGATCCGACTGATCCGACGTACATCAACAATCGCGCGGCGGTTAGATTTGAACGAGGTGAATTCGATAAATGCATAGAAGATTGCGAAAAGAGCATCGAAGTTGGCCGAGAAAATCGTTCGGATTACCGAATCATCGCGAAAGCGATGGCGAGAAAAGCTTCGGCGTACGAAAAGATGGACAACTTGACGGGAGCCATCGAGTGGTACCAACGATCGCTCACCGAACACCGAGAAGCGTCGACGCTAAACAAATTAAACAGCTGCGAGAAGAAATTGAAAGACAAAGAAACTCAAGCGTATTTGAACCCAGAGTTGGGAGAGAAAGCCAGAGACGAAGGTAACGAGTTGTTTAAAAACCAAGACTTTCCCAACGCCGTCGCGAAATACACCGAGGCGATTAAAAGAAACCCTAACGATCACAAGTCATACTCCAACCGATCCGCGTGTTACACGAAACTAGCCGCTTTTAACGAAGCTTTGAAAGACGCGGAGAAGTGCATCGAGATCGATCCGACATTCGTCAAAGGGTATTCGAGAAAAGGACACGTCGAGTTCTTCACGAAACAGTACGACAAAGCTTTAGAAACCTACCAAGCGGGGTTAAACATCGACCCAGCGAACGAAGAGTTGAAAGACGGCGCTCGACGATGTGCCATGGAACAAAACAAAGCCGCGAGTGGCATGTTAACCGAGGAGGAGTTGAAAGCGAGACAAGAAAGCGCGATGAAAGATCCGGAAATTCAAAATATTTTAGCCGATCCGGTCATGAATCAAGTCTTGCGCGATATGAGCGAAAACCCGAAAGCGGCGATGGAACACCAAAAGAACCCGATGATCATGGCGAAAGTGAGAAAGTTGATCAACGCCGGGATCGTCCAAACGCGTTAAGAGGAAGAGTACAATAATGCGAAATAATAGAACCGCTCGTACAATAATAAAATAAAGATATTACTACAAAATATACTTGAAATTAAAAGTAGGTTGTGAGAGCGTCTGTGTGTGTGCATGTATTCATAATTCGCTTCAAAAAATATTACAGACGCACTCATCTTTAACTACTGACTGAACGATAGATAATCTTGTTACGACGCGTATTTCCTATTCTCTCTCTTTCTCTCTCTTCTCATGTACACTTTTTGTAATAATATTTAAAAAGAATTCTTATTGTTTTACGGTTTGTACTCGTTGCTTTTTCAGCGCATATTTTCTCGCTTTTTACAAGAGCAACTGACCGTACCCTTTCGCCTCTTCGTTCAACGCGTACGAAAACTTACCACCGCCGCCTTTCAACAAGAACTCAACCGTTCTCTTCTCCACGGCTTTCATCTTCGCGTCTTCCGGATAAATGGCTTTAAAATCATCCGCGGTAATCGTCGAGTTCTTTTCCATCAATTCGTCGAATTTTAACAAAGCGACGTTGTCGTACTTCACTTTCTCTACGGTTCTATACGCCCCAGTGGAGGCAGCTTTTTTAGTCTTCGTCGCGGCTTTCTTTTTCGTCGTCGGTTTTGTCGTCGTCGTCGTCGTTGCTACTATATTTTCTTCTTCTTTCTTTCCTTCTGCTTCTTCTTCGCGCGCGAATTCCACCACGTTCGATTGCACCGTCGAAGCGTTCCCGTCCACGACGTTCACCTCCATGTCCTCGTTCTTCCCAAAAGTACTCTTCACTTCCACCGCGTTCGCTCCAACCTCCGACATAAAAGTCTCCTCCACTTTTCTGTTCGTGCCTTTTTCCCAAAACGTTTCCCCCGATCGCTTTTCCACGACCAATTTGAACTCAAACTCCGCTCGCTCGATGGGTAAATTCCCTCGCCAAACGTTCCCTTCCGTCCAGGAGAGTTTAAACCCATCCTCGGCTTTCCATTTGCCGAGTAAAGGCGTCGATCCGACGATCACTAACGTTTCTCCGACTTTCAATTCCGCGTGAAACGCGCACCGTAAGGCCACCAACGCTTGAGAAGAGGAGGAAGAAAGTGATGAATCATCAACTTCGTTTCCACTGATCATTTCCGCTTGACTCCCAAACGTCGTCGCATTTGTTCTCATCATCATCGTATTCTTGCTCTCACGAAGAGAGGATCTGAGAGATCTTCTTGATCGGACCGCAGATTTTTTAAGAGTGCATTTCGGTGCGTTGAATTGCGCGTGGATTAGAGAAGATGCGCTCATTTTCGCTTCCGTTTGATCTGTATCTGTGTGCGAGAATAATGCGCGTACTGAGCCCAATTTAATATCTTTTTTTCTTTCAATGGGAGCCACAAATTCAACGGTCCGTTTAGGGTTTTTTGTGTGCTCTCAACAACTTTTCTCACTATAGGTAGCTATAGTAGTGGTAGTAGTAGTAGTGTATTCTAAACGATATTGTTCTTCAATTCTAATAACTAAAAAAGCAGAGAGGAGGTCCCCTCGTCGTCGTCGTCTGAATCGTCGTCGCGATCATCAGAAGAAATAACTTTTCCGAGTTTCTTTTCCACCCAACCGTCGTACGCCGTCTGGACACGTTTGGCGGCGCCGTCTCTTGCGAAATCGATGGAGGCGGCGATGGAGGCTTCGCCGATGTTGGTAAAACCCGGGATGGCGTTGACGAAAGACGGGAGTAACGCGGCGATGGTGACGTCCACGTCCGCGACGACGATTGGAGTGACGTATTTATTATTCTTTTTGTTCTTGTTGTTGTTCTTCTTCTTCTCGTCGTTCTTTTCTTCTTTTTCTTCGTCGAAATCTCGGTCGACTCTCAACTGGCAAAAAATGTTCGCGAAGACCGAGACGTCGTTCACCCACCCGCACTCCTCCGCGTCTTCGTCCGCGCACAGCATCAAATCAAACCCTCTGAAAGCTTGTTCCCCAAACTCTGTCTCGTCTGGCAAAATCTCCAACGTAAACGCCGGAGAGAGCTCCCAAAACGCAATCTTTTTCTTCGACGCGACGAAGACTTTCCACTCGTCCTCGGACAACCTTTCGTTTCGATCGAACACCACGCCTAAGGATTCGTTCGGGTCTTTCAGCCAGTGTTCGATGGAGGCTTTGTTTTCTAGCGCTTCTCGCCTCTCTTTCACGGGAACTCGCATCGTTTTCTTCGCTCGGAACACTTTATGATCCGGCGGGAACTTTGACGTTTCTCCTCCTTTTACTCCCTTTTCTTCTCGTCTTCCACTCGTGCTCGGTTGTGCCTTCGTTAAAGACTTTTCTTCTTCGTTGGTTTCCTCCGCCGTTTTGGAAGAGGAGGAGATTGAAGAGAGCGTTTTATTACTCCTCCTCCTCGCCGTTTTTGTTGTCGTTCTTTCAGTTATCCTCGTCTTTCTTCTTCTTCCACTCGTCTTGAATCTCGTTTCCGTCGTCGTCATCATCCCGCTGTCGGGAAAACAAGAACAACAAAAGCGCTTCCTCCTCGACGACGAAAGAATCGACGACGAGGGTGGTAAAAGAGACGAAGACGAAGACGAAGACGGCATCATCATCATCGTCAAAGTCGCCGTTGAAATTTAACGAGGAGTAATAGTAGTCGTAAAAGTATTCGCGCGCGCGTACGAATAAAGACTAAAGTGTCCTTTCAGGCCAAAAACGGCAGGTTTTTACTCCTCGGAGAAAAACAATTTCATTTCACATCTCTCTTTCTTTTGTGATACGAACACGTTTGAGAAGAGAAAGAAGAAGAAGAGAAGAAGAGAAGTCTTTCACGTCGCGAGAATACGAGCGTTTTCATCATGTCTTCTGGAGTGACGACGCGAGCGCAGAAAAGACGGATTGGTCAGAGAGATGTGTGGGATTTGATTGTGAGGAACGACGATATTTGTTTCAAACACATTCTGCCGAGATTGAATGGGACCGATCTCAAATTCTTGTACGAGGTGAATGAGGAGACGAGAAAGTTGGTGAAGAGATCATCTCGCAAGGGGGAGTTGAAAGAGAAGTTTAAGGTCGAAGAGATGTCGTCGATATCGACTTTGGAAGTTGCGTGGGAGAATAAATCGTTGTGGCCCAGAGAATGGGACGAAAGAGATTTCTGCTGGAGAGTTGTTTACACGAATAAACTCGAGTTGCTCACGTGGGCGCGAGAGGAGAAAAAGTGTGAGTGGGATGGAAGGACGATTGAAGCGGCCGCAGAACAAGGCAATCTGGAAATGGTCAAGTATTGCGTGGCAAAGAAGTGTCCTATTGATGTGTATGCGTGTGCATTTGCTGCCTTAAACGGTCATCTCGAGGTACTCAAATACTTACGCGAAGAAGTCAAAGCGCCTTGGAATTATGATACTGCCGAGTGGGCGGCTGAAAATGGTAATCTTCATATACTCAAATATCTTGTTGAGCGTAAGTATGATCAATATAGCGTATATGCGTGTCAGTTGGCGGCCGAGTACGGCCACTTCGACTGTTTGAAGTACTTGCGCGAAACCGCCAAAGCGCCGTGGAACTCTCGGGCCATACGCGTAGCGCACGAGAAAAACCACCCCGAATGTTTACAATACCTTCTCGACAACAACTGTCCTCTCCCACCTGGTTGGCGATACGAAGACGGAACTTTACACACCTAATAAACACACACACAAAGAGAGAGAAAGATTACTGTTTAGGGTTAATCTGTGGATTAGGATTTAGGCTTAGAGGAAAAACAACACAAAATTCAATTAATCTCAATTACACACAAACCACAAGAGCGGTCACTTTTTTGTGCACGCGAAACACGCACGCGTATAGAACAAAACGCTCTTTTTAGTATTCGTATTAGTATTACTCGTATTGGTGGTTAGTACATATAAATACTAACAATGCCTCGATTACCGTCGAACTTTGTCAAGAAGAAGAAGAAGAAAAATGGAAGCGATGATGACGACGAGAAGAATACGAATTCGGACGAAGACGAAGACGAAGGGTACACGGTGGTCGGGGAAGACGTGACGGACTCGTCCGCCTCGGAAGGAGAAGAAGACGACGACGGAGAAGACGCGATGATGGCGGCGGGAGAAGGAGCACAACAAAAGCCAACAAAAGCATCGCAACAAAAGCAGCTTGAAAGACCGAAAGTGTGGCGGCCGCCCGAAAACTCCCAAGAAGGGGCTTCAAACGAGATGGAATACGACGCAACCGCGTACGATTGCTTGCACGCGTTTTCGCACGAGTGGCCGAGCTTATCGTTTGATATTTTGAGAGACGACATGGGAGACGAACGCTCGAAGTTCCCGCACGCGTTTTTTATGGTTTCTGGGACGCAAGCGGATCAGGCGAGTAAGAACGCGTTGTCGATATCGCGGGTGGGAAGGTTGAAGAAAACGGGAGGAGGGACGAAGACTAGCAGTAGAAATAATAACAATAGAGAAGAGAAGAAGAAAAAGAAGATGAATAGCAACAGCGATAATAATTCGGACGATTCAGATGAGGACGATTCAGATGAGGACGATGATTCGGATTCGGAGACGGACGATTTCGACGCGTCCAACCCCTCGAAATCGGGGAGACCGACTTTACACGTCTCGTCGATTTCTCACCCGGGTGGGATTAATCGAGTCCGTTTAATGCCACAAAATGCGGCAATTTGTGCCACTTGGTCGGATTCCGGGCATGTGTTAGCCTGGGATATTTCCACAGCGTTTCGCTCGTTGCAAAACTCCGTGGAGGACCAGAAGAATCAAAACGTGGTGAACGAAAAGAAGATGAAAATCGCGCCGAAGAAAGTGCACTCGAAGCACAAAGAGGAAGGGTACGCGTTAGACTGGAGTTCAGTGTCTGCTGGACGACTAGCGTCTGGCGATAATACCGGATCAATTCATGTGTGGGAACCGACGGGTGCGAACGTCACGGATTGGAACATAGATTGCGGATACGCGGACGGCCACGACGGGAAATCCGTCGAGGATATTCAATGGAGTCCATCCGAAGCGACCGTGTTTGCCTCGTGCGGTGGGGACGGCGGAATTTCCGTCTGGGATACTCGACAGAAACCGAAACCTGCGATTCGAGTCAAAGCGGCAGAAAACTGCGATATAAACGTCATGTCTTGGAACCGATTAGCGAATTGCATGATTGCCACCGGCTTGGACGACGGAGGATTGAAGATTTGGGATTTACGCCATTTCGATCCGAAAGGGAAAACGAACCCAAAACCAGTCGCGCAATTCACGTTCCATCGAGGACACGTCTCCTCGGTCGATTGGTCTCCATTCGATAGCGCTATGCTCCTCTCTGCGGCGAGTGATAACACCGTCTGCGTGTGGGATTTAGCCGTCGAACGCGACGCCGAAGAGGAAGCGCAAGCCATGGCGGAGAACGAATCCAACGCCGAGATCCCGGACGATTTACCGCCGCAACTCATGTTCGTCCATCAAGGCATCACCGATCCCAAAGAGTGTAAGTTTCACTCGCAAATTCCTGGTTTAATCGTTTCCACCGCTTTGGACGGGTTTCACGCGTTCAAGCCGTTCAACGTCGGCCCGGAAACGTAATACTAACACTAACGTTTTGAAGAAAAAAAAGTTCACATTTTTACTCTCAAACGCCACAAAAAGCCGCCACACGCTCAAAGCATCCCCATTGAGATCTACTCCTATTAATACTCTTTTATATCATATCATCTCGCATAAACATAAAAAATGAGCAACAAAATAACGACTCGACAAGTCAAGAAGCGTCGCGTTGCGGAGAGAGATCATCCTCTCTGGGAACTCGTCGTCAATAACGACGATATAAGTTTAACCCACATCGTTCCAAAGTTGAACGTCACGGACGTGAAATTCTTGTACGAAGCGAACAAAGCATCGCGAGCGTTGATTAAACGATCCTCGCGGGAAGTTAAATCACACATACGCAAGAAGTTTAGAATTAAAGAGATGTCGTCGATATCGACTTTGGAGGTAGCGTGGGAGAATAGGGAGAATAAATCGTTGTGGCCGAGATGGTGGAGAGAAACAGATTTCTGCTCGGAAGTCGCGGAAACGAATAAACTCGAGTTGCTCAGGTGGATACGAGAGGAGAAAAAGTGTAAGTGGGATGAAGAGACGATGAGTTCAGCCGCATCTCAAGGGAATCTGGAAATGATAAAGTTTTGCGTGGCAAATAAGTGTCCCGTGGATGAGAGGGCGTGTACGCGCGCCGCCCGAAACGGGCATCTCGAGGTACTGAAATACTTACGCGAAGAAGTCAAAGCGCCCGTGAATGGGAAGGTGATTAAGATAGCGGCGTGTCACGGTGACCTCGAATTGATACGGTATATAGTCGAAAAGAAATGCGCGGGGTGGGAGAACGGGTATCTCGATGCGCTCGATATTATCGCCATGCACGGCCATTTCCAGTGCCTGAAATATTTGCACGAAGAAGTCAAATTGCCTCTGAACGGAGGGATGATTGACGTCGCGGCGAGTCGAGGTCACCTCGAAATGATACGGTATCTCGTCGGGAAGAAATGCGAAGGTTGGGAAGACGGCTGCCGTGATGCGCTCAGTTCTGCGGTCCATTGCGGTGAAGTAGAGTGCCTCAAATACTTGCACGAAGAAGTCAAATTGCCTCTGAACGGAGGGATGATTGACGTCGCGGCGAGTCGAGGTCACCTCGAAATGATACGGTATCTCGTCGGGAAGAAATGCGAAGGTTGGGAAGACGGTTGCCGTGATGCGCTCAGTTCTGCGGTCCATTGCGGTGAAGTAGAGTGCCTCAAATACTTGCACGAAGAAATCAAAGTGCCTTTCGACCAGGACGACGAAGATTCGACGATAGATTTAGCGTTACGAGGAGGATCTACGAACGTCGAAATGTTCAAATATCTCGTCGAGAATAATTGTCCCATAAAAGAACCTTATAGGACATGTTCGGGGCTTATTAGGTATCAATCAAGCCATCATCATGGCGGGAGAAAACCCAAAGGGAGATGCAATTTTATGCTATTAGAGTGCCTCAAATATCTACACGAGGAGGTCAAAATGCCTCTCACCGAAGACACGATGATTGAAGCCGCGGGATTCGGTGAAATCGAAATCATGCGTTATCTCGTCGAGAAGAAATGTCTTATCGGTTTGGATGGTCGGGCGATTAGTCGTGCCGCAGAAGACGGTGATCTAGAAACTATCAAATACCTATACGAAATCGGCGCGCCAGTGAATGAACGTGCGTGTGAGAATGCGGCAAAGAAAGGTCACTTAGACTGTTTGAAGTACTTGCACGAAACCGCCAAAGCGCCGTGGGACTCTGACGCCGTTCGAGAAGCGCACAAGAGAAACCACACCGACTGTTTACAATACCTCCTCGACAACGACTGTCCTCTCCCAACCGGTTGGTCTTACGAAGACGGAACTTTACACACCTCATAAACACACACACACAAAGAGAGAGAGAGAACGAGAGAAAGAAAGAAAGAGAAACACAAAGCCAAGCTTGTAAAAACTAACGCTAAGAGATGGCTCAGTAAGTGGGGATATACACCGGATGACGTTTTATGGGACCGGAACGAGCCGAACGTTTTCGGTAGAGATTTTCGCAAGCAGTAGCAAAGATGTTGATGTGTTAATAAATGAATACAAACCATATCACACGCGCGCAAAAATAAACTCGTCTATCTCTATCTCTATTATCTATACATCTATAATACACACTATGCTGCTCTCGCGCGCGTTTCTCCTCCTAACCGTACGCTTGCTGTGCGCTGTAGTTCACCACCAACATTTGCTTCTTCTTTCTCGCACTTCCCCCATTCGTCTCAAACTCTCCTTCTCCTCCCGAACCTGACCCGAACCAATCGAACAACCGGCCGACCTGTTCGTCGTACGAAGGCGTGAACGCGTCGTTTAAGTACACGAACACGTGCGCGCGTTTCACTTGTCTCGAGAGATGCGAGACCACGTCCACGAACTTCGCCGAGCGAGCAACTTTCACTTTGGTTTGTTTCAACAGAGGCGTATCGCCGCCGGTCGGTTTGAAGAGGACGACGACTTTGTCCTCGGACAGAGAAGGATCTCCTTCTTTGGGATCTCCGTCTTCTGTTGTTGTTAAGGCGGCGGTGGACATTATTCTCTTTTTGTACGCAAAAACTTTGCGAGTTGTAACGACTTTTGGAAAAGAATAATGGAGCAAAAGAACACGCGCGCGGGATACTTCATGCGTGTTGATGTTTCGAGTGAAATTCTTCTCTCTCTTAAATTACACACTTATTTTTATCATTTATGTTAATTATACTCTCTCTCTCTCTCTCTCTTCTCTCTCTCTCTCTTACTGCGCGGGCTTTGTACGATAAGTAGTATTATTTATATTATTTTACTTGTCGTCCAACGCGGCGACGCCCGGGAGCACCTTGCCTTCCAAGAGCTCCAAGGACGCACCACCGCCGGTGGAGATGTGGGACATCTTGTCCGCCAAGCCAGCCTTTTCGACGGCGGCGACGGAGTCGCCACCACCGATGATGGTGATACCGTTCAAGTTGGCCAAAGTGTCCGCGATCGCAAAGGTACCCTTGGCGAAGGCGTCCATTTCAAACACGCCCATCGGACCGTTCCAGATGACAGACTTGCACTCGTTCAATTCCTTTTGGAAGGACGCGATGGAGTCCGGTCCGATGTCCAAACCCATCCAGCCATCCGGGATCGCGTCGACGGAGACAATCTTCGTGTTGGCATCCGCGGCGAACTTGTCCGCGACGACGACGTCAGTCGGCAAGAGCAACTTGACGCCCTTCTTTTCCGCTTCCGCCATCAAAGTCTTGGCGAGTTCAACCTTGTCGTCTTCAACCAAAGAGGCACCGACGGATTTGCCCAACGCCTTGTAGAAGGTGAAGATCATACCACCGCCCAAGATGACCTTGTCAGACTTGGCCAAGAGGGACTCGATGACGCCAATCTTGGAGGAGACCTTGGAGCCGCCTACGATGGCGCAAAACGGTCTCTCCGGGTTCTTGACGGCGCCGTCGAGGTAGTCCAACTCCTTTTGGAGCAAGAAACCGGCAACGTTCGTCTTGCAGGTGCCAGTGACACCAGCGGTGGAGGCGTGCGCTCTGTGCGCGGTACCGAACGCATCGTTGACGAAGATTTCGGCGGAGCCAGCCAACTTCTTGGAGAACCCGGCGTCGTTGGCTTCTTCTTCCTTGTAGAATCGAGTGTTTTCCAACAAGCACACGGAGCCGTTGGACATGCCGGCGACAGCCTTCTCAACTTCCGGGCCGACGCAGTCGTCGATCTTAGTGACCGGGCAGGAGAGCAATTCGGACAATCTCGCGCCAACCGGGGTCAAGCGGAACTTGTCTTCCGGGCCAGACTTCGGTCTGCCAAAGTGAGAGCACGCCAACACCTTGGCGCCGTTCTTGACCAAGTATTCGATGGTCGGGACGGCGGCGCGGATGCGCGTGTCGTCGGTGATGTTCATGTCGCCGTCGAGCGGGACGTTGAAATCGCATCTGACGAGGACAGTCTTACCTGTTATTATTATTGTTTTTAGAAGAAGAAGAAGAAAATTCATCGCGTCAGTACAAAATAATTATTATTGTCGTTCCAGGTGGTCCTTTTCCTTCCTCTCAAAGATATCATTTGCCACCTCATCTCTGATCCAAAATCAATAAAAACACATCCATCGCGCGTTTCTTTCCGCCGCTCTCGTGATGCTTTTTGTACCGCATTAATCATTATCATCACCGAATACTACGATAACAGTATTATTGTTGTTCACACGACGACGCGTGAACACGACTCGAGAGAAGAATCTTAAACTCGGATATATATCATCATGTCATTTCGGATATGACCTCCCCCCCATAACAGACGATGATGATTAATGCGGGCAAATGTGCGCGCGTTTAAATAAAAGAATACACACCCTCCGCGACGTGGTGCGAACGAGAAAAGATGTAAAATCAAACGCGCATCGCATTTCTCCATGCAAAAATACAAGAAGAGAGATGAAAAACGAACACACAACAGCGCGCGTTAAACGTACCTTCCAAGTCACTTTTGCTTAAATCCCCGACCGATTTCTTCGCGGCCTCGACGCGTAAACTGCGTTGAATTTTCTTCGATTGTTTCTTGGACGAAACAGATTTCGCGACGACGTTCGCGCGGAACGCGATGGATTGTTGTTGAGCAAATGCGGACATATTATATGTGTGTAAGTGAAATGTGTTTGGGAACACGGGTGTGCGTTAAAAGTGGCGTTTTCCGAACTAAATCATCATCTCTCAATCATCATCGGAGAGCTAACGTTAATATCTGTCTCCTGTGGTGGTACGACGAGTTGTTCAAATTTTGATCTTTCTTCTCCTTTACAGCCAGCTGGCATTTCTCTCTCTCTTTTTGTTTGTTTTGTTTTGTTTTGTTTTGTTTTTGTTCTCTCGATCCGAACGACGAAAAAATAAAAAATACTCGAACTGTGCATGTGTGACATGTGTGCTTCTTTAAATTCAATTCTCAATCTCTCCACTTAAATACTATATATCTTTGCGCGACACACTTCACCGAAAAGTATTCAAAAACACGCAAACACATCTGTATATAATAATAGAAGATAACCAGCAACGATCGGGAACTTAACGAGCAAAAGAGAGACGAATATGGGAGGCGCATCTTTTTCGGATCAGGAGGAAAAAGATCAGGAGGCAAAAAAAGAAGGTTTTGGAAAAACAGAGGAGGAAGAGAAAGAGGAGATGACGAGTTTACGACGATCGTCGGTGCCGCACGAGTTGGAGAGCGCGTTGATCGGTGGCGGTGGGCAGATGTCGAAGAACGAAAACAACGACTCGTCGTCGAGTGAGGAAGGAGGGAGAGTTGTCGTAAAGTCCAAGAAAATCGGAGACAGTCGATACTTTCCCTCGTTGGAGAACGACGAGGACGAGGAGGAGAGTGCGGACGATACGAAGAACGAGAATAATAATACCACGAACAACAACAACAAAGGAGAAGGAGAAGGAAAAACGTACGAAGAAGGCGAGATTCGACAGACGAGGACAGAAGAAGACGATTTAAAATCGGAAGAAGCTTCGATGAACGAGAAAGTGCGACGACTCTCGGTGCGCGTTTCGAATAATGAAGACGAAACGACGACGACGATGAAGAACAACAACAACAACAACAATCAAGATATCGACGAAAACGACGTGAACTTACCGCGCGATTTGATATCCGCCGCAATCGGAGATGACTCGCTCGATTCGCCCATACTTCCACCAGTTTGGGCTCAGATTAGAAGAAGAAACTCTGCTTCCGAGGGAAGAGAGCAGATTTCGTACGATTTCGTGGACGAACCGCAAGGAGAGCAGCGACGTTCGTACGCGCCGACGCATCACAACGCGACGGACGATCCACATTTAAAAGCACAGTTGGAACAACGCGTGCAACAACAACAGTCGACGCACCAATCGCAGACGCTTCCTTTTTCGCAACCGTACAGAATGCCGGAAAACCACGGTGCGATTCGAACGCTTCTGTATCGCCTTCTTTGCCCAAACGCTCGAGCCGGATCGGTGATTGGGAAGAACGGTGAAAAAGTAAAGCAGCTTCAGCGAGACTCTGGGGCGAAGATTAAAGTCGAACCGCCGGTGGATAGCACGATTGCCGAGAGAGTCATTGCGATCGAAGCGCAAGACGTGGACGACCCGACGGTGTGGGCGCCGTCGCAAATCGCTCTTTTGAGAATAGTCGAAACGATCGTATTAGACGCGGAAAGAAACACCACTATCGGCGGCGCCGAGGAAAACAACGGACACATTGTCATACGTTTACTCTTACCGTCCTCGCAAATCCGCAACGTTATTGGCAGATTCGGAAACGTCATCGAACGCATCCGCGTAGGATCTGGATCGCATGTTCGCGTTTTACCGTCTTCGGAAACGCCCAGATGCGCGAAACGAAACGACGAGGTTTTACAAATAAGCGCCGAGTCGATGGAAAACGTCGCTTCGGCGTTGGCTATGATCACGACACAATTACGATTGGATCCGCCGGTCCGCGCGCACGAGTTACCCGGAGGCACGAAGGTGCACTGCGACCGCTCGAGCTCTGAAGCTATCAGACGCGCGGCTTCCGGCATCGTCAACGAAGGCGGTATTTTAACCTCCGTGGAGACGACGACGACGACGACGACGCAGCAGCAGCAGCAGCAGCAACAACAACAACAACACCAACAAAAACAGAAACCGCCGATTTCGCCAACCTATTTCGACGCGACCAGTCCAGATGTCGGTAGTTATTACGCGCAAAAAGTCTCGCCGGGAAGTTCGGATATATCGTCTTCGGACAGCCCGCAAAGTCCTGCGATGTATTCCTCCTCCCAAGCGCCGATGGTACACGCTCACGGAGGAGCGTACGCGGAACAGTTCCCAGACTCGAGCGACGTGTGTGGTTTGTTCAACATCTCCAACTTTGAAGGTTTAGACGATACAGAACCTGAGTCGCGCATCGCGCCGGGCATCGTCACGAGAACTTTTTGCGTCTTTGAGATCAAAAACGCGCTCGACTCGGCTTCTAAAAGACGCGCGAAAGGTATCATCGAACACGCCGCCGAGGAGACCAAGTGTAAAGTCACGCAAAGACCAATCGGTGAAGAGCAGGTGAAGAACAAATCCATGCTCTTGACGGTTTCTGGAACGACAGAAAAAGTGGTCGCGGTAAAGACGTTGGTCAAAATGCGATTGGCGAAAGGTTTCGCGGAATCAAAGAGAGAGGAACGTTCCTCGTCCGCCGCCGGGAGACGTGCGAGCGGTGAATATTACCACCACCCTTCTTATTAAACTTTTTTAGTAAAGGAAAGAAAGAGAGATAAGAAAGAGTTTATGAAGGGAAGAAAGAGAGACTACGGGCTACAGTATTGTTCTATTTTAGAGTTGACGAGAGAGAAATAACAGAGCGCATATTACACAACAAGAAAAGAAAGAGACACGAAGCTGTGAGAAGTACAGACAGCAACAAAGTGAGCCTCTCGGACCGAGATAGAGAGAGAGAGAGAGAGAGAGAGAGAGAGAGAGAGAAGAGGACGCCTACATTTCATTTTCCGCGCATCGCGTGTTAGCGACAGCGTTTTATCCATCACAACACAGAAGACTAAAACACTACTAATCATTTCACAAAATACGCATCACCACGTACTTCGTTTCTTTTCCTCCTCCTTTTCCTTTTCCTCCTCTGAATGATGACGATAATGATGATTTCATGATGCGTAAAGTTATTAGTATTCTTAATATTATTAAAAAGTAAAGTTAATCCCTTTCCCGACGGTAAACCCGAAGAGTTCCAACAAGCCTTTCCCAGCCACGAGTTCAACCAACAACAGACTCCACCATCCAATCATCGATGCTCTGGAGTTCATCGTTTCCGCGTTATCCACGAATCCAAACTTCCCGGGTTCGATGACTGGGACGATTGGCGGTGGTGGGACGCCTGGTGGTGACGCGTATTTCATGCGTTCGCGTCGCGAGACGTCTTTTTTGTTCTGTTCGATCGCTTGCATCATGTCGTCGACGACGCCCATCGCTTTAATCATTTTCGGTGATTTTAATCGGATTTGAGTAGTATTGGATGATCTTTTTAAAGAAGAAGAAGTAGAGGAAGAGGTCGAGAACGACGACAAAGCGCGAGAGGAGTTTAGCGTGCTCGCAAACATTTTCGTTTTGTGTTTATATGTACTGTGTGTGTATGTATCGCGCGCGTTCAAGTGAAGACAAAATGAGCGCTGGAGACACGTCATCCAAAAGACTAACCTTAAATGCTACACAAATTCGTATACCTCTCCATCTTCGAGATAATCGAATATACGATTATCCGACGTGCGTAACGTTCCATCTTCGTATCGCCAACCGGGTGGGAGAGGACAGTTATTGTCGAGGAGGTATTGTAAACATTCGGTTTGTTTGTTCACTTGCGCGTAGCGTACGGCCCGTTGCGCTCCTCGAACAGCCCGATAGTCCCAAGGCGCTTTGGCGGTTTCGCGCAAGTACTTCAAACAGTCTAAGTGGCCG
>Ga0115000_10002376_pt1 | contig 16286 bp, 22 predicted proteins | sample ArcticOcean_MG_C_6_FD_89690 | JGI IMG/M metagenome (GOLD analysis project Ga0115000, IMG submission 89690) | Marine microbial communities from western Arctic Ocean - ArcticOcean_MG_CB8_128 | ecosystem: Environmental > Aquatic > Marine > Oceanic | place: Arctic Ocean: Canada Basin | collected...
AGCTCTATAATCTTCTGATGTTACTGCTCTATTTTGAGAAGTATATGCTAGAGGAGCATTATATCTAATTGATTCTAATGTTTCTTGATCTGCTCCACCAGCTGAATTTGAAAGGGTCGTAACGGCAATACTACTAAATCCTTCGATAGAATTAGTTACAGTAAATGATGATGCTCCGTTAGCTTCTTTACCATGACTATAAACATAATCTAGGGTAACGATATTGTTATAAGATGGTTTTTTACCAATGATACTATCACCAAAGTATACTTCATAAAAGCCATTTGAGTTTTCTTGTAAATGATATACCTTAGATGTTCCATCAACTTGCAATAATGTTTCAAATTTTGTATAAAGATCATAGCTAGAAGATTCTTCGTTCGCCTGTACGCGTACGCGCAATGTGGTCGTGTCCACGTTCTTATGGGGGAGTTGATGTTTTTGTATTGTAATATCATTATCTATTCTATATTTAATAGAATTAAATGCACCTTCTCCAATAGCTACAGCAGTAAATGTAAAAAGGTTTCCTATTCTTGTTGCAGTAGCTGAATCTAGGGTAACAAACTGATAAGTTAATCCACTAACAGTAGTGCTTAATTTAGTTCCTCGTGGTATTGTTATATTTCCAGGTATAGTTCCTGATTCAGAACTAACATCAACCACTATTGTTACAGAAGCTTTAGCAGTCAATTCTGAAGTAGGAACATATCCTAACATTCGAGCTCTTGAAACCGCGTTTCCTCTTATCTGTGCAGATTCTAGAAATGCTTCATTTAATGATAGATGAGCTGCCATGGCATTGTAATGTGTATTATATGCTAGAACATCTAGTAATACATTTAATCCCGACCCATCAAAATTGTAATCACTGAAAGTTGATTGTTGTTTTAAATAATTTTTTAGATTTTGTTTTATATCTGCGAAATCTAATTCTGTGACATTTAAATTTGTTGCCATTTTATCTTAACCTTTTTAATACGACGTTAACCATAGAATTAACGCCGAATTCTTTTATTTTGAAATGAACCGAAATTCTCCAACGGTTTCTTTCGCTATCATCTTGAATTACTACTCCATGAACATTAATTCTAGGTTCATAATAGGATAATACATCTCTTATTCCATCTTTTAATTCTATTTTTGTAATATCATCTGCGGGCTCAAATAAAAGTCCTATTAAATTAGCCCCCATTTCTGGTTGAAATGGTCTTTCATAAAAATTAGTTAGTATTAAATTCTTGACTGCATTTTTAATAGCTCTATCATCCATTAACGGAACTATATCTTTTGTAACCCCATGCTTGATTAGAGATAAATCTAGATCAGCATAAGATTTTTTTCGTGATACAATCGAAATCGGTGTTGTTAAATGGGACTTGTCAGATGTAATTGCCATATATCTATTTATACTACCTATGCAGCGCTTTCAGCAAGAGTTTGGTCTAATGTTTTAACTTGTGTAGTTACTGTTGTAATATTACCAAAGGAACTTAAATCGATTATTGGATTTGGTATACCCATTAGCCCCATAAAAGTACAAAAATCTAGAGTAACAAATTTTGTGAGTGCACCTAAACCTATTGCATCAAAAAAAGAAGTAACCTTACCCATCCATTCTTTTAATAAAAATAATTGCCAATTTTCTTTAAACTCTTTTAGCTTAGCTGTTATTCTAGCTACTGTAAATTCCATGGATTCAACATTGTCTGTAAATTCTCCACCTAATAAACCCATTACATCGAACCCAGCTATTTTAATATTCTTTAGATTAGCTAATTTCTCTACATCATCTTTAGCATCTGCTATCGCTGCATCGATTAAAGCCTTTACATCTAGTGTTAAAGGAACAGGTAAACCTGGTAATCCTAATGCATCCCATATCTCATCGAATGCTCCTATTAATCCACCAAACCCACTAAATAATTGTCCGTTCATAAATTTAGTAGCTTCATTCTTTAGGAAATCCATTATTTGTTTAGCTTTTAATTCCCCATTCTCTAAACCATATTCACCGGAAAATATTTTATATTCGGAAGGTAATAAATCATATAGTGCGTCTAATTTATCTCCTCTTAATTTATCTATTGCTGCTTGCCTTGCCTCAGGGGATAGATTGGATGCTAGTGCAGCTATTTGTGCTTCAACACCAGCACCATATCCAGAAATCTCTGCCGCTAGTTCACTTAGGTAAGCTCTATCTGTAGCTAATTTTAAAACATCAATCTGAATACCTAATAAAGGTACATTAAAACTGACAAAGGAACTAATTAAACTCATTATTTGAGTTTGAATATACATTGGATATTCTTCTATTAACCTTTGGATTATTATTTCCCATTCTTTTTCTGGTATACTTAATTTTATCCATTTAGAATCATAAGCTGATAAAAGTTTTCTTACCCCATCTAGAACCTCTTTTAAATTTTCTGCTTCACTCTTGATTGAATCAATTTCAGATAGAGCCATTTTTTCTATTAGGGTAGCAATGTCCCCAAACATATTAGACAAATTTGCAGGAGTGGGTAATAGAACTGCGGGGCATTCAGGAGCGGGTACTTCTAATTGAGGTAAATCTTCAGCCATTATATTATTTTCGTTTTCTTGCCAATTCCAGAACTAACAATAATATCACCTACTGTACTAGTAACATAGATGTTACCATCGTTTTTCATGTTTATTGATGATCCAGAAGCGTGTGTAATTTTTATATCACCGGGAGAATTATCCATTTCGATTTTGTGACCACCCATAGAATGATATACTTTATTATCAACTGAAGCAGTTGAAGGAAGATCTGCTTTATCATCAGTTGAACTAGTTATACTTCCCATAACAATAGGATCTTGCGCAGAGCTTCCATCTCTAAAGAATCCAACCACCCATGATCCTACTTCTAGGTGATGATTGGCTCCAACGTTTGGAATACCTGCAGATGTTGTTGGCATCATAACTGTTGCCCAAGGTAAATCTTTTGTTTCTAGATCTTCATGGTAATACCCATGGCAATAAACTTTAACTCTATTAAACTTTTTCTTATCGTCAATATCCCTTATCTGGCCAGTAAACCAGTGAAAGGGTTGTCCTATGTAATCGTCTTTTCTCATAATTTTATTCCCGACTCTAAATCTAGCTTAGAAGAATCCTTAGCTATATCTACTACAGTAATATATTCCTTTATGCTAAATTTGTGTACAATAGATAGAATCATATATTTTCCTGACATATATTGATCATATGAATTATCTCCGCCCAGTTCATCACCATCTATCGCCTTTAGAATATTTAGATCTATCATCGCGCCAGCGTGCAAATCTGGATTGCCTGATAATGTTAACCTATGCCCTATAGATTGTGCATTTACCATATATGATTGGGCTTCTTTAATATTTGATTGTAATTGTGAATGATAATTTAGTTTATCGTCAAATGCATTGGCATTTTCACTAATATATATTTTATTAGAATCATGTTTTTCAAAAAGTGTAGTTTCCTGATCAACCTTTGGGTTGAAAGGTGGAAAGTCATTAGCACCTTTTATTTTACCAGTAGAATAATCAAATTTTTCTGGGGTGACAGTTTTTTTACTTAAATCTACTGTGACTGTTTTAGAAGCATATGCTCCTTTTCTAATATTATTAAAAACTGAAATGTTAAGGTCAGAAGATATTTCTCTAATTTTTTGTAATTGAGATGTATAAAAATTCTCTTCAGTTCTTTCTTTTTCTTTAAAAAAGGGAACGTTATTAAATGTTTCTATTGATTCTTCTAGGATCATTGCTTTATAAGTTGAAAGATAAAATGATGGTTTATTTACACCTTTATTATTTTTCCGAATTGAATGCCAAAAGAAGTAAGGTGAACCATCAGTAACACCATTTCTAGCTAACCATTTAATTGCTTGGAATGGTTTTAAATTTGGATATATACCCTTCATTAATCCACCGCCTTTTGGCAAAGTGGTTACGTTAAGTTTTGATTTGAGCTTATCTTTACAAATATTATTAATCAATTCAGTAACACTATCATCAAACTTATAATTTAATGTTTCTAATTGATTATAAAAAGCTTCTTTTGATACGGCAATGATTTTATATGTTTGAGCACCTGGTGTAGGCTTAACGAAATCGACTATATCGGAAATATAAACCTCGATGTCGATTTCTTTTTTTACGCTAGGCTTTAATATATCTTGAATAATGTGAATATGTATTTTTTCATTACCACATATTCGTAAAGTCTCAAGAATATTATTTGTATCTACTACGAATAAAGTAACAAAAATAGATGTTTGATCTAAAGCTTCTGTAATTTCAATTTCAGTAACTAAATCTTTTATTTCTAGGAAAGGTTTTCCACTCTCAAAGCCGGGATTTGAATGTGGATATAGTTCTACATGGCTTAGGTTATAATGTCCCGGGGAAGATATCTTCTTTCCATCTACTCCTGCACTAGCTATTATATCAGTCATCTAACAAAGACTCAAATGCAGTAACAAACTTCGTTATAAATGCAGGATCTATAATTCTTATCTTTGAGTGTTCTTCATTTTTATCAAATAAATATGATCTGTTAGATTTATATTGGGCTGCAGCTGTTGATCCTTCTTGTTGAATAAGACGTTCTGCTGAGGTTGCATCATCAGTGATTGAAAAGAAATTAGCGCTTGATACGTGAGCTTCTACACCATATTTAAAAGATCCATCAGGATTAGTAACTCTATCACTATCAGCATCACCAGTAATATAATAATGATGAGGTGCATCTGCGTATTTCCAAGCTTTATGTATTTGCATAGTAATAGAAACAGGGGTTTTAGTGATTGGATCAGTCCATTGTCCTACACAACTTTCTTTAATATTAGTACCATCTGAAATTGGGGTACCAGTAACATCCTGTATTACTAATTGATTTAAATAAATATCTTTTCTTCGAATAGTTCCAGTAGCTGTTTGTGTTCCAGCATTTGAAAGAGTAACTGTTGTTCCTGGAGTGAAAGCACCTTGGTTCTGGCTTTTGGTTGTACCAGCTAGGGAGTTTTCGAATTTCTCAATACCTCCATCAGTATCGTATTTAATATTCGGCCTAGTTTCTAGGGCATAACCATTATATTCTGTTTTAATATAGCTTTCTAGGGTTTGTATACTCATAGGCCAGGAACCTAATCCATCATGAAGAAAATCATTAATTAAAAAGAAAGTCCAATAATAATCTGGAGTATCGTATAATTTCTTTGATAAAATATCAGGTCTTTCTCCATCTAAAATATTAGTATATCTATAAGCTGTAAATGAATCTACATAATTCTGGAGTGGTCTTACCTGTCTGAATATATCAACTACACTATTAACTACACCTTCACGATTAAAATCATAAGGTATTTTTGGAAATCTTTTAAAATATGACATATTATTACCCCTCCCAATCCTCAACGACTTCCAGGCCTGCATCGATGTTTCCCGAAACATCAATTACTTCGCTACTTCCTACATAGTTATATGTATATTCAGCATCATTATAATCGTTATTTGTATAAAGATCTTCTCTTGTCATATTTTTAGATTCTATGAAGGCAAGAGATATATCCACCTCTAAGGGTCGCCCATCTTCATGGAATGCATTTGTACTTTGATTGTAGGTTGCGGTCATAGATTGTAGATATGATAAATTAATAAATGGTAAATGCTTATTCTGCACACCACCCTTATGATAGAATTCTATTTGCCAATATGGAGGATATTTAAGTGCTAATCTTCCTTCCCCAGTAGAAGGATATAAAAATTTCCTGAAAGTATTTTCTATCTCTTTTAATAATTTTGCTTGGTCTGTTGATTCAGCAACTAACTTAAAAGAGAATTGGAAAGATCGTTGTGTAACCCCACTAAATTGAGCAACAGTAAACATATTTTGGGCAATACCTGATTTCATTGAAAATTGTTGGCCAACACCCTTTCCCATTTTACCCCCCGCGAGTGCGGCTGCAGACTTTAATTGTTCGGTAGTCATAAATGAACCCCCCAAAGCTCCAGCTTGTTCCAAAAAACCTCCTCCACCTTTACCATCCGCAGCTACCCGTTTTTGTGCTTCATCAACCAATCCACCAATTGTTCCCATATCCAGTTGGCCGTATCCAGCACCATCAGCAACAGATAAACCTGGAGGACAATAAAGATATATAGATTTTTTCGATTTGAGATCTAATCGATCTTTTATAGTAAACCTGATATAAGTTTTATTATTACTATCTGACCCTAAGTTTTCAGGATACCTATACGTTACTAGCTCGTTTGTCTTTGGTGTTGTTACTATTGCTTCTTCTTCTGTTGTTACTTCTGACATTGATTCTTACCTTTATAATCTATATAAATAGAATAGAATATTAATTTAACTATAAGAGTATTTATATGAGTTACAAGGGTAGATTTAAAATTACTAAACCTGAAAAATATTTAGGGGATTATACAAAGGTCGTATATAGATCTTTATGGGAAAGACAATGCTTTAAGTGGTGTGAAGGTAATCCAAAGGTGAAAGCATGGAACTCAGAAGAAGTTGTTGTTCCTTATCTTTCTAGACACGACAATAAAATGCATCGATATTTTGTAGATCTATTAGTTGAAATGACTAATGGTGAAGTATATCTTATAGAAATTAAACCCAAAATACAAACAAAACCCCCGGTAAAACCAAAAAGAAAAACAAAAAGATATATTAATGAAGTGGTAACCTATGTTAAAAACCAAGACAAATGGGAATCAGCTAATAAGTTTGCTGAGCATAAAGGTTGGAAATTCCAGATCTGGACAGAGGATACTTTAAAGAATTTAGGTATCAAACTACTTAAGTCTGCATTATAAATAGATATATGGCAAGTTTATTCGATACATTACAGGCAGGAGCTTATAGGGCTAATATAGTACCTAGATCCGATAAGGCTAGGAATTGGTTTCGTAAAGCTGTTAAAGAATTAGGAACTGTTAATAGAAACGCAGTAATGAAAGATCCTATTCTTGATGTAAGAACTAAGCCAATGATTGGTGATATGTGTATGTATGTGTATGATCCAAAACACAAAGCAACATTACCCTATTATGATACATTTCCGTTAACTATTATGGTTCAACCTGCCAAAGGTGGATTTCATGGATTAAATCTCCATTATCTTTCACCAGTAGTAAGAGCAGAATTTTTAGATCAATTAATGGGATTATCTCCAGGTAAAATGAAGGATACATCTAGGCTAGTAAAATTAAGATATTCGTTACTAAAAAAAGCAGCAACCTATAAAGAATTTAAACCTTGCTTTAAACATTATCTAGTAGATCATGTAAAATCTAAAATTATGAGAGTGCCAATGACCGAATGGGAAATTGCAGTATTTTTACCAGTTGATAACTTCAAGAAAGTTTCTAGAGATACCGTTTGGAGATACTCTAGAAAAACATATTCCGGAAAATAATAAATGGCAAGTTCAATCGACACTTTAAAATCAACAATTAGTAATCACGGTGGATTAGCACATGGTAATAGATTCAATGTAATCTTTACTCCACCTAAAATGTCTTTACTTAATTTAAATCCTACAAACTTAATAGGAAACTTAGCGAGTGGGTCATTCTCACTCAAAAATTTAATAAACGATCCCCGAGATATATCTCTTCTTTGCAAATCAACCTCTTTACCGAGCAGGCAAATAGGAACAGGAGAATATCAAGGTGATGTACAAGGTATGAAAGTACCTAACAATATAACCGACGAAGAAATCAATATGGTTTTTTTAGTAACATCTGATATGTACATTAAGACAATGTTTGATAATTGGATTGATCAAATATTTAATGCAAAAAATTACGTTGTTGGTTATAAAAAAGATTATATAACTGATGTAACTATACAACAGTTAAATAAAGAGAATAAACCTGTCTATGGAGTAAGATTAGTTAATGCTTTTCCTACTACTTTAGGCGGTTTAGCTCTGGACAATAGTTCAGAGAACAATACCCACGAGTTAACCGTCCAATGGAATTACGATTATTGGATTGCAGAAGATGCGTTAACTTCAACTCTTGGTGGTGGACTAAGAGCGATTGGGAATTTATTATCATAATATTGGAGAAATAAAATTATGACTTTACCAAGAATTGATGTACCTCGTTATCCGGTGACAATACCGTCGTCGGGAGAGGAATACATAATGCGTCCTTATTTAGTTAAGGAAGAAAAGGTGCTACTGTTAGCGTTAGAATCTCAGGATTCAGAACAAATAACATTAGCTATTAGAAATTTAATTACATCTTGTATAGAAGGTGATTTAAATATTGAAACATTAGCTTCATTTGATATAGAAAAGCTATTTTTAGAATTGAGAGGAATCTCAGTTGGAGATGAAATAACTTTAACTAGTAAATGCCAAGCTGAAGAATGCGAAGAAGAAAACCAGGTAGGTTTAAAAACTTCTGAGGTTAAATTAACAGATTATAACCCAGATGATAAAATTATTAGACTTACTGATAGTGTTGGTGTAACAATGATGTACCCAACCGCTGAACTATTAAGCAAAATGGATGTTAGTAATCTAGAATCTGTTTCAGGCTTAATGGATCTTATCATTGGTTGTGTCGCAACAATATTTGATACAGAAAATATATATGATGCAAAGAAAGAAAGTAGTGAAGAAGTTAAAGACTTTATAGAAAGCTTAACATCCGAACAGTTTCAGAAAATTAGTAGCTTCTTTAGAACAATGCCAGCGTTAGAACATACATTGGCATATACGTGTTCAAAATGTGGTTTTAAGAATGAAACCTTATTGAGGGGACTGGCTAGTTTTTTTACCTAGGCCTCTCTCATGAGAGTATCATAAATCATTATCAAACTAATTTTGCGATGATGCAACATCACAATTATAGTTTAACAGAACTTGAAGGTATGATGCCCTGGGAAAGAGAGGTTTATGTCGGATTGTTAAAAGAACATCTTGAAGAACTTGAACAAGAAAGAAATAAACAGAGGAAATAAAAATGGCAGATCAAGATAAATTCCAAGGCGATATGTCTAGGAACGAAGTTGAAATAGATCTTAAAAAGTTTATGGCGATGGTCACTGAAATAGGTGAGCTTAAACAACAGATCTTTTCCCTTACACATGATGATACTAAAAACCCCTGGCAAAAATATATATTCTTTGCTAAAATGATTGATGCCTGGAGATTAATCCCTAGGTTATTCTTAGGAGTATATGTGTACTTACTATATTTTGCTACTTTTTGGTTCATGGATTTACCAGAACCATCTATAGAGCAATCAGGATTAATATCTATACTCGTAGGCGCGGGTGCGGCTTGGTTTGGACTGTATGTTAACAGTGCAGCAAAAGAGCATGGCGACAATAATCCAAGTTAGGAAATAAAAAATGGATGACGATAAGACTGACGCTAATAAACAACGTGGTAAAGATGGGCCAGGAGCTAAAGCTACTGGTGTAACCCAAAAAGAATTATTAGCTGACATAAAAGCAACTCTTGTAGCACAATCAACGTTTGATCAAAGCAATAAGAGCTCTAATGACCTAGGTATAGCTCTCCAAAATATTGGACAGTTACAAAAAGATAGCTTAGATAATTTACAAGCTATGACAAAATCGATGGGAATTGATGTTGATCGTTCAGAAGATGAAGCTGAGATTTCGTCAGTCACAAAGGCAAATGCCAAAGAAGAAGCAAGAGAATCGAAGACCGTATTCGATGAGATATTAGAAGTTCTTAAGAATCAACCATCAGAAATAGCTAAAGCTATGGGTGAAAAACCTAGCAGTGGTGGTAGCACAGGAAGCACCGCTGGAATGCTTGCAGGCCTCGGATTTGCAGCAAAAGGAATCGGTGCGGGTGTGTTGGGAATAGGAGGAGGAATAGCTATTCTTCTAGCCTCTTTTCTAGCTGCTGATAAAATCGCGACTGAATTTAAAATTGATGGTAAAGGCCTAAAAAAAGTATTAATTAATCTCGGCGAAGGACTAGAAGCAATGGGAACAACAGGTCTTGCAGCAATGGGTGCAATACTTGCTGCTGGTGTTTTTGGAGGAAAAAGAGCTGGAATGGGAGTAGGTTCTATCGGGTTAGGTCTTGCTACTTTCTTCCTAGCATTAGGTGCAACCGAAAAAGGTTTATCCTGGATGGATTCAGATTATTCTGGTCTAACTCCAGCGTTTAGAAATTTCAGTGAAGCTGTTGGTGCTTTAGACCAAGGAGCTCTAATTGCTTTAGGCTCTATTATGGGTAGTGCTTCTATATTAGCATTATTCCCTGGGAATAAAGGTCTTAAAGCAGGAATAGGAATAGGAGCCATAGGAGGAGGAATTGCTGCATTCTTCTTAGCTCTTGGAGCAACAGATAAAGGTTTAACCTGGATGAATGCTGATGGCTCAAGGCTCGTAACTCTAGTCCAGAATATGACTGATGCATTTGGATATTTAGGTGCAAACACCACAGCTCTTGCAACAATATCTGGTATGTTAGTAGTTGGTGGATTATTTGGTGCAGCACGTGGGAACATGACAACCAAGGGTAAAGCAGTACTTGGAATGGGACTAATCGGTATGGGTATTGGTGCATTCTTTACTGGCTTAATGGCTGGTGATGCCGCGACAACATGGATGAACACTGATGGTAGTAATCTTAAGGCTATAATGATGAATATAGCTGAAGGTCTTAGTTCATTTACTGGCCCGCAATTAGCAAGCTTGCTCGCAGTAGGTGGTTTATTTGCAGTAGTTAGTGCAATCCCAGGAGGATTAGCAGTAACTGGTATGGCTACAGTTGGGTTAGGTCTAGCTGGAGCAGCAATTGGCGCATTTATTAGTGGTATGGCAATTGGTGGTAAAGCAGCTGAGCTCATGAATGCTGATGGTTCAAGCATTAAAAATATATTAGTAAATACATCCACTGGTCTTAAATCGTTTAATGACGTTAATCCAGATAAAGTTTTAAGCTCTGCGGTCGCAATGCTAGCTCTTGCACCAGCTATGGTAGCACTATTAACAGGTCAAGCAGTATCTAAGGGTGGTGAAATAATTGGTAATATTGTTGATTGGGGTACAAGTTGGTTTTCAGACAAAGAAACTCCAGATCAAATCCAAAATATGGTTAACTCCATTCAAAAGTTTGAAGTATTAAATGATGATAAACTAACTCAAGGAGCTATTAATGTAGAAAGATTAAGTAATGCTTTTTCCACTTGGCATAATTTAGATGCTAAGGCAGTAAATGAGAATATAAATCTAATTCTTAATGATCTTGGTTCATTAGAAAATATAGCAGCATTGCAAATGGGCGGAGCAGTTATTGCACCATTCCATGCAGAGGTTATTTTAGATACCGAAGCAGCCCATATAAAAATAGAAGGATTAAAATCAGCTTTATTTCAACTCCCTCAAACAGCTGGAAGAGAAATTAATGCAACCAGTTTAGCAGATCAAATATCAGATAAACTATTAGCTAGTGGGCTTGGGTCTCAGATATCTAATCAAATAGTTTCTGATAATAGGCAACAATCAGTTACTAACAATAGTATAGCTATAAGTCAAAGTCAACAAAGTCAAACAAAAGATATTTTGAGCTCGGGTTAAAAATCTTTGTTCCTTTTCTTAGGAACTCAATATATCTATAATAAATAAAAGCCTAAAGAAAACGGGCTGAGGTTTATTGCCACCAGCCCGTTTAAAAGTTTAGAATTGACTAATTTATAGTATACTAAACACCCCTACGATTCATTCGCTAATTTAGCAAAATAACTTAAGGTATCATCCTCTTCCGAAGAAGATTCAGGTTCGGCTGCAGGTTCAGAAGCCATTGAAACACTAGGTGCTGCGGTTGCCGGAGCAACTGCTTCTACTGCGAATCCAGCATCTACACCAAGCACACGATTCAACTTAGCTTTAAGCTCATCATATGATTTGAATTCACCTGGATCGGTAAACTCAGATAGTCCATATATTTTTTTATAGGTATCTTCTAATAGAGCATCATCATTATTATGTAGTGCGCTACTTGGTGAGAATTCTGATTTATCATAGTTAGTCCAACCATCAACTTTTCTGATTTTGATTTTAAAATCAGCACCTTCCCAGAAATCAAAGGGATTAATCGGCGCTTCATCAGCGAATTGAGGTTGCATAACATCCATGACTTTATCAAAGATTCGTTTCCCATATCTGTAAAGGAATACTTTCCCTTCAGAAGATGGATTGGCAGAGTCAGACATTACCATAATATTTGACACATAGTGTAATCTACGTTTACGTTCTCGAGCAGTTTGCTTATCTTCTTCTCTTCCAGAGTTCCATAATAGGGTATTCATTTCTGACACCGGATCAGGTTGGTTGATAGTAGTTAAGGAATTCTCGATATACCAGAGACCAGTTTGGCCTTTAAAGCCATGATCCCAGTAGCGAACCCAAGGTAGATCCTCACCCTCTTTAGCTGGCAGGAAGCGAATTACCGCATAACCATTACCGGCTTTATCTTGAGTGGGTTTCCAGAAACGTTCATCAATATATGATTTAGTTTCTGTTTTTGTGGCAACTGATGCTGCCGCTTTTACGAGTTGGTCGATAGACGAGCCTCGCGAGCTCTTCAAATTTGCAAATGACATTTTATATTTCTCCGTATTGCATTGTATTTACTGAATTGTCCACTTTATTCATAATATAGAGTATATTATACCACACTTCTATGGTTTTGTAAACCTTTTTTTGACAATTTTTACAAATTTGTCTTTTTCAAAATTTACAAATGGACTATATTTTCTAATCTTTCGGGAAACGTCTGGCCAAAACAATGTTTCGGTTATCTTACTTCCTTCTTTATTAATAAAGTCCGTTAATGAATTTAGAATAACCACTGTTTCCAGCGATACATCTCCTTCCATCCATTTTTCGATAATCAACGGAGGTGTGTTTATATTGTTCACCACCAGAAGATTATCAAAATCTGATTCTTCAATGTTATTTATATCCTTTTCAAACTCACGAGATAACGCCTCGTGAATTCTTTTATGTTTGGTATAGTTTTGTTGACCTTCTATGTCCATCATATCCCCTACATATTTCATATCTTCAATAAAGTTAAAAACAAAAAAGCTTTGAATGTCTTTTTGATTCTTACCTAACTTTGCAAAGAAATACTTGTCTCTTCTTTTAAAGAATGATTGAGGGTTAACTGTTGTTTTAAAATTGTATTTAATAGCATCGTATGACTCATTATCAAAATGAAGTTTTAAAGCATTATATAGCTTATAAACATCAAAGGGATCCATCATCGATAATGTCCTAATTTTTTAGGTCCATCACTACCAAATTCTAGTCCAGCCATTTTCCCAATATAAAGATTAACCTTAGAATCATATTGTAAATTAACTTTGACTGTATTGATATAGACACTCATATATTCATTATGCATAAATTTATCAATATCTGCTTCTACCTTGTTGCCATTCTCGAAGCACTCGACTGTGCACGTGGGCGCGTATGTAGTATTCATAATGGCAAACTATTTTTCTTTTTAAACTTAACTAATTTAAGATTAGTAGCTTCAAGGGTTAGTTTCTCCTTTAAAGCAGGTGATAGGAGTTTTTTAACGTTCATGTAATCCATTCCTCTTTCTTCTATGATATATGTCATTGCATCAATATAAGACATGTTCTTTTGTGAAACTAATATCTCAACTGCTGTAGTAAATCTTTTCTTGGTCATTATCTTGTGGTTTAATTCTTCTATTGCCATCATCATCTTATATACTCTTCTGCTCTTAACAAAATAGTATCTTTGTTAATTCGACCGGTTGGATTAGTTACCTTAGTGGTAAGACCTTTCCAAACATTATCTATTTGTTTAATTGTTTTATTTAATATTTGAGGAAGCACATCTAAGGGTTTCCTTAATACGGTTACTCTACTGGCTACTTCATCAAATTTTTGTAATGTAGAACCTCTAACTTCAAAACCCTCAGTAGAATTAGTTTTGAATTCGGTTAATCTTTTAGTCTTTGTATTATATGTCCATAACCATCCAGCTTGTGGAATGAGTACTGGGTTAATAGAAACTACTTTTGATTCTTCATGGTCCTTTAAATAATTTAAGGTCTTGACCTGAGCATCTCTTGCCTTAGGTTTTTTGTTTCTTGTCCTAACACTCTTGGCTGATTCTCTAACTCTTTCTAGGTCTTCGAATATTCCATCCATAAGATTTAACATCAATCTTAAGTTGCCTTTCTTAATATGATCATAAGCTTCTACAGATTGATCATCTGTCTTATCATAAGCATGCTTAATATCTGTATATTCTTCCATCACATAATCTTTAAATATATTGATAGCTGATCCTTTCAACCCATGGAGTTGAAATAAACTATAAGTAGGAAACTTAACTAGTTTCTTATCAAATATTCCATCAACCCATTTATCAATAACCATTTCATCCCAATCACCAGCAATCGTATTCATAACTTTTATACGTTGGCGCTCGTGCGGGGAGATAGTAATTACTTTAGGTTTGGTTTCTTTTTGAATGCCAAGTTCTTTAACTAGTAATTTACCTTCCTCAAGCAATGCAAACAATGCTGCTTTACTAGATTCAATTCTTTCTTCTTCGAAATCCCATCCACGTTCTTGTAATTTAACAAAGGTGTGATGCTTCATGTAAACTTTCCAATCTGGTAGTTTTTTCATAGCTTGCATGTCTTCTTTAGAAAACTTCAGAACCTTTTCACAATAGACTAAAACTGTCTTAGTGAATTTCTTTTTATCACAATAGTAATTATACCAGTGAGCAGCCTTAGTATAGGCTGATGTTCTTATTGATGGATCTGTTGGTGGTGGATTCTCAGCTGTCCATTCGGGTTCGAGTCCCATGTACATTTGGTCAATTGTCTTTCTGTTTCTTTTTACCATAGGTCTATTATACCATACTTTAGCTCGTTTGTAAACAATTATTTACAATTGGTTCAAATGTACCAAAGCCCCCAAAATAAAATAATAGAATGCAGACTAGTGTTATAATTCCAGTCCATCTAATCAGTTCTCTTATTGCTTCCATCATTTTCTTCCTTTTTTGAGCTCGTTAGGTCACGTCTAAGCGACGATCACACTAGGGCCCTTTATGTTAGTATGGGGTCCTTTTGAGGACCGCTTACACTTTAATAAAATATCGGGGAGTATCCTTGGTCTTAATAAGGAGTTAGGATACGCAAGAATATCCCCGACTAAAATACTTATATAAAAGTATTTTTTAATCAATTATATGCCGCCTCGTTCAAACGCAGTGATTAGCTCATCACCAGAAACCACGTTCTCCTTATTCAACCAAACCACTTTATTAGTAGCGTTGATTGTCCTTTGAACTCGACCGTCGTTATACTCTATATCTGTAACAGATCCGTCTGATCTGCCAATACCATACCATAAGCTATCTAAGCTATGTACATGTAGAGATTTAACTCCATTAGCCCATTCTTCTGCGGCGACACGGGCAATTTGTCTTTGAACTTCATTATCATATTGTGTCATATTAATGTAACTCCTTGAATGTTCCTTGATTTTCCCTAATCAATCTTTTTTGTATATCAAGCCAGAGCTTTTTCCATTCTGGATTTCTTGCTCTTGCTCTAGCATTATCTAATGCTATAATTCTTTTTACGTATAATTCATGATTCATAATTTACTTATCTCCAATAATAGACCTTGTATATCCTCATCGGTCTGATGACCTATAACATCGCTGGTAATCTTAGTAGTATAATCTAGTTCTCTTGCTTTGTCGAGTACTGCAAGTTCCCATAAACCATGTTCACCACCATAGGATGCTTCGTGTTTAATCACTGATGCTCCCATGCCGTTTTTAAATTGGTATATCTTTTGTATACCACCATGAGTTTTATGCTCTTCTTTTGGTTTAAATAATACCATATTATTCTATTCTACCCTCGATTGATTCGACCGTTGAACAAACACTATCGACCGTACTGGTGATAGAGCTAAGTTCGCTTTCCAAATTATTTGTTTGGGAATCGATATCAGATATTTTTGATTCGAGGTTATCTAATTTAACAATAATCGTTGCCAATACATCTGTAATTAATTTATTTTCCATTACGCTGCCTCTACCATTATATCTGTTTCACAATCCATAACTACACCTTCAATAGGTTCTAAGTAATTATTAGGATCGTTTAAGATTGTCATTAAAAGGTCTGCAGCTTCTGAAGATTCATATCCATTACCGCCTACATTCCATTC
>Ga0115000_10002378_pt1 | contig 16275 bp, 20 predicted proteins | sample ArcticOcean_MG_C_6_FD_89690 | JGI IMG/M metagenome (GOLD analysis project Ga0115000, IMG submission 89690) | Marine microbial communities from western Arctic Ocean - ArcticOcean_MG_CB8_128 | ecosystem: Environmental > Aquatic > Marine > Oceanic | place: Arctic Ocean: Canada Basin | collected...
ACCGAAGTAGACCGAATTCTGTCGATCTCGACGAGGTCGGCGTCTACGCGATCAATAGAAAGATGGATGACAACACCATCGATTTGTCGAACAGCCGGGTACGCGATCGACACTTCGACCGCTGAGTCGGAGCGCAGACCATTGAGCCTGAGCGCGGAGCGATGAGAGGCGGCGGGGCGAGGCGACCCGCCGACGAGTGTCGCCGCCAGAACTTGCTGTTTCCACGTTGTCGGTGCACCCACCAGACACCAAACGCCGCGGTGGACTCAAGGCAATACACCCTGCGCCGCGAGTCGCGATTGGCTCGATCGGTCGACTCCAATCTGGCGTAACTGGCCGGTGGTCATCAGTCCGTCTTGCACATCCGAAAGTAGCGCAATCACCGCGACATCAATCATCCCAAAACTCCTTGATCTATGACGCCTTGATCGCGCATGGCGCGACTCAGGCTTCAGAAAAGGAGGAAGTGGGACTTAAGAAGCCGGTTACATGGCGGGGGCGATGCCGAGGTCGGCGTATCCCTGCTTTTCATAGTTGGCGCGGAACATGTCGCGGAGCTTGGCGGCTGCCTCGTCGTAAGCCTCGGGGTCGTCCCATGTATCACGCGGGTTCAGGATCTCATCGTCGACGCCCGAACAGGTGGTGGGCATCTTCACGCCGAGAATCGGCTGGACCTCAAGTTCGGCATTGTCGAACTCGCCGGCAAGTGCGGCGTTGAGCAGCGCTCGCGTGGCCTTCAGCGACATGCGCTCGCCGGTGCCGTGCGGACCGCCGCTCCACCCGGTGTTGAGGAGGATGCAGCGGGTCTCGTTTTCAGCCATGCGCTTCGCCAAGAGCTCGGCGTAGACCGACGCTTTCTGAGACATGAACGCGGCACCGAAGCACGCCGAGAACGACGGCTCGGGCTCGGTAACGCCGACTTCAGTGCCGGCGAGCTTGGAGGTGAACCCCATCACGAAGTGGTACATCGTCTCGGCGGTGTCGAGGATCGATACGGGCGGGAGCACGCCGAACGCATCGGCGGTGAGCAACACGATGGTCTCGGGGTGCGGGCCCGCGGCGCCTTCACGAACATTTGGGTTCGTGCTGAGGGGGTAGGCGAAGCGCGTGTTTTCGGTGATCGAACCGTCGGCGAGATCGAACTCTTGCGGGTCGGTCTCTTCGATCGCCTTGCCGGGCAGCGCCGGCACGTTCTCGATCAGGGTGCCCTTCATCGACATGGCCGCGGCGATGACCGGCTCGTTGCCCTTGTCGAGATCGATGAGCTTGGCGTAGCAGCCGTCTTCGAAGTTCGAGATGCCCTTGTCGGTCCACACGTGCTCGTCGTCGCCGATGAGCTCACGGTTGGGATCGGCCGAGAGCGTGGTCTTGCCGGTACCGGAGAGGCCGAAGAGGATCGCGGTGTCGCCCCGCTCGCCGACGTTGGCGGAGCAGTGCATCGAGAGCTGGCCCTTGGCCGGAAGGACGTAGTTCATGATCGTGAACATCGTCTTCTTGTTGACACCGCAGTAGTCGGCGGCGCCGAGCACGAGGCCAACCTTGTTTTCGATATCAATGATTACCGCGCGGCCGCTGTTGGTGCCGTCTCGCTCAGGATCAGGGATGAAGGAGGGAACGTTGATGAGGGTCCAGCCCGCGTCGCCGCGATCGGCGTCGTCGCGCACGTTCTTCGGGAACATGATGTTGCAGAAGTAGGCGTGGGTCGCGAACTCGCCGACGAAGCGGTATCGCTCGGCAAACGTGGTGTCCCAACCGCAGAACACGTCGGTGACATAGAGATGGTTGTCGCCGCCGTTGAGGTGTTCGATAACCCGCGGCAGCAGTCCGTCGAACTTCGCCGGATCGAACTTGGCGAAGCCGTTCTTCCACCAGACGGTGTCGGTGACGCTGTCGCGGTTGACGCAGAACGTGTCGGACACGGGGCGACCGGTGCAGTCCGGGTCGGTGAAATAGACGAGTGGGCCGTCGACGCCGAGCGACGTTGGGAAGGCCTTCTGTGCGTCGGCAGGACCGCCGGGCTCGACACGACCGCGATCATTGGCGATCGCCTCGTGGAAGAGATCGTCTTGACTCAGGCCATAACGCAGTTCGGGCCCATTCAGGCCAAACGCGCTCTCGAGTTGTGCTGCTGCTTCAGCGGCGCTGCTCATGGTCCCCTCCGAGGGATTGATTCATTGGTCCAGTCGATGTTCACAACATGGATGTGAGGCTCGACGGGCCAGCCATCCAAGATAGCGACCGCACGCCCTGAGAGCCGACTCGGGCACTCAGGTACCTGAACGGCGTACTGTTGGGGCCATGAGTGTCTCTGCCTACATCCTCATCCAGGCCGACGTCGGCACCGCAGTCGATGTCGCCGAATCGACCGCTGCTATCGACGCGGTGATCACCGCTGAGGTCGCGATGGGGCCCTACGACGTCATCGCTCGAGCCGAAGCGCCAACGATGGATGACCTCGGCCAGGTTGTTGTCCACGCCGTGCAGAGCATTACTGGGGTCCAACGCACCCTGCTGTGTCCCATCGTCAACGTGTAGCGACGGTCAGAGGACCGCAGCCCGGATTCCCAGGCCCATCAGCCACAGGCTGCCGAGGCAATAGAGGAGATATGGGCGATCGCGCATCTCGTTGCGATAGGCGTAGATGATCCCGACGCTTGCGAACGCGGAGAAGCCGTAGAGTTGGTGGCGATCGCCTTCAATATCCTCATTGACCTGCAGGATCACGCCGAGAATCACCTGAGCGAGCACCACAACTTCGGCCACGATGACGGCGACCCATCCAGCCTTGTGTCGATATCGGGGCCAGAAGTGCGCAGCGAGGGCCCACATCCCGACCGCACCGTTCGAGACGATGAAGACCAAGCTCGTGAGATTGTGGAGGTCGCGAATCACTCGGCGTTGATCGGCAACCGCGCGGGACCGCCGGGGACTGTGATGGCGTTGATCTTCATCACCTGCGACATTTGGCTACCTCCGAGAAAGGATCATTCTCGCCCCGAAATCGGGGTTCAGGAGAAATCAGGGAAAATCTCCGCAAGTCTGTCGAGATCGCACCGGCCAATCCGTCGTGTTTTCACACCACAACCGGAGGAACCCCCAATGCCCAAGTACGTACTCGCCTACCACCAGAACGCCGGAACCCAAGGCGGCATGCGGGAAGACGAAACAGAGATGGCCGCGATGATGGCTGGCTGGCGGTCATGGTTCGGCGCGATCGGTGAGGCCCTCGTCGACGGCGGCAACCCCATCGCGTTCGCGAAGACGGTGGCCACCGACGGTTCGGTGTCGGACGGCGCCACCAACGCTCTCACTGGCTACTCGATCGTCAACGCCGCTGACATCGACGGCGCGTGTGAGATCGCCAAAGGCTGTCCCGTTGTCAGCAACAACGGCAACGTCGAGGTCACCGAAGCAATCGATATGTAGTCCGGCGAGTTAGTCGGTGAGCTTTGCGAACAGATCTCGTTCGAAGGGTTCACCGGTGCGACTCGCGCCGATCTCGATGAAACACTCGTGGCCGAACGCGGCGGCGAAGGCCTCGTCGGGCATCGTCATGAAGAAGGAATCGTCAGAAATTTGGGAACGGTGGGCCGCCATGGCCCGCCGTTTCCGAGTCAACACCGCGGCGACATTAATTTCGTGGGTGATCTCTGCCGCCGGAGACCCCATATCGCTCTCGCGCATTTCCTTACGTTGCTGAGCGAGTTCGGGGTCGTCGTCGGCCCCGGCAAAGGCGAAATCGGCCAGCGCCCGCATACGGTCGCGGTTCATGGTCGATTCGAACAGATGGTTCGTGCCGGCAATGGCGGCGGCCCGATGGCCGACCCGGTGCACCTGAATATGGTCGGGATGGCCGTAACCCCCATGGGAGTCGTAAACCGTGAGGAGATCGACCGACTCTTCGCGCAAGATGACCGCGAGCCGCTGAGCAGCCTCTTCGATGTCGGCCTGCCAGAAACAATCAGGATGATCGTTGGTCGACTCGCCCTCCATGCCGGAGTCGCCATAACCAAGCCACTCGACCCGCGAGGCACCGAGTTCCACGCCCGCGACTTGAAGTTCGCCAAGACGAACGGCGGCGAGGGTGGACCCTTCCGGCACTGATCCCGCGGCCGGTTCGCCGACCGCTCCATCAGTGGCGCAGACCAGAATCACGCGATGGCCGTTGTCAGCCGCCTGGGCCATCACCCCGCCGGTGGCAATGGCCTCGTCGTCGGGATGGGCGTGGAAGAAGACGACTGTCGCCATGTCAGGCAATCGCCCCGGACTCGCGCAACACGGCGAGTTCGTCGGCCCCAAATCCGTAGTCGGCCAGCACCTCGTCGGTGTGCTGACCCGCGTGAGACGGGGGTCGCTGGATCTCGCTGTCGGTGCGACTGAAACGAGGCGCCGGCCGCGGCTGCACGACACCGGCCACATGAGTGAAGGTGCCGCGGGCAACATTGTGCGGATGCTCGGGGGCTTCAGCCATCGACAAGACCGGAGCGAAACAGATGTCGGTGTGTTCCATGACCGCACACCATTCGTCGCGGCTCTTCCCCTTGAAGATGGCGGTGAGGTCTTCCTTGAGCCCTGGCCATTCAGCGCGGCTCATCTGAGCGTCCCACTTCGGATCGTCGAGCCCGAGTGTCTCGCACAGGAGCGCATAGAACTGCGGTTCGATCGAGCCGATCGAGATGTAGAGGCCGTCGCTGCACTCGTAGACGTCGTAGTAGTGAGCGCCGGTATCGAGCATGTTGGTGCCGCGCTCGTCGTTCCAAATGCCCATCGCTCGGAAGCCGTGGAAGAACGTCATCAACGACGCCGCTCCGTCGACCATCGCCGCGTCGACCACCTGACCCTCGCCCGAACTGCGGGCTTCGAGAATCGCACACACCATGCCGAAAGCGAGATACATACCACCGCCGCCGAAATCGCCGACGAGGTTGAGTGGTGGCGTGGGGCCTTCGCCGCGGCGACCAATGGGGTCAAGCGCACCGGCGAGGGCGATGTAGTTGATGTCGTGCCCGGCGGCAGACGCGTAGGGGCCTTCTTGGCCCCAGCCCGTCATCCGACCGAACGCGAGCGCGGGGTTGCGGGCAAGACAGGCGTCGGGTCCGATACCCAGGCGCTCGGCGACACCCGGTCGGAACCCTTCGATAAGGCCATCAGCCTGTTCAACGAGACGCAGAACCGTCTCGACGCCTTCCGGCGACTTTAGGTCGACACCGATCGAGCGGCGACCGCGATTCATGATGTCGCCCGGCGGGACCTCGGGGTTACCGCCGCGCACTGCGCCCGCCCGATCAACCCGGATCACATCAGCGCCCATGTCGGACAGCATCATGGCGCAGAACGGACCCGGTCCGATCCCCGCAAGCTCGACGATCTTCACACCAGCGAGTGGTCCCATTTGTTTCTCCCCTAAGGCGACATTGAACGATGCGGACCCTATCCGGACCGTTTGATAGCTGAAAGAGGACAACAAAGCGGAGGCATCATGACCGGAACTGGCCTTGACCGAAGCGGCCGCGACCGGCGCACCTTCGTCATTGGGGCAACCGCCGGTGCCCTGGTGCTGGGCACAGCCGACATGGCGAGCGCCGCCCGAGTCCCTCCGAAGATCATCGACAACCCGTTCACGTTGGGTATCGCCTCCGGTGATCCACTGGCGAACGGCGTCGTGATCTGCACCAGACTCGCCCCCGATCCGATCAACCGCGGCGGCATGCCCGACGCCACCTACTTCGTTGGCTGGGAACTCGCTGCTGACCCGGCCATGAAAGAGGTCGTGCGTAAGGGCACCGCCCGGGCCCAAGCAAAACACGGACACTCGGTCCACGTCGACGTTCGCGGTCTCCGCCCCGAGCGCGAGTATTGGTACCGGTTTCGCGTCGGCACCCACATCTCCCCGATCGGCCGCACCCGCACCGCCCCTCGCGCCAACACCCGACCAGCGGCGCTCACCTTCGGACTCGTGTCCTGCCAGCGCTACAGCTCTGGGTACTACACCGCCTACGACGATCTCGTCAGCACCGACCCCGACCTCGTCGTGCATGTCGGCGACTACATCTACGAATCACCCGGCAACGGCGTTCGTAGCGACCCCCTTCCCGAATCAGTCACCCTCGACCAATACCGAAATCGATATGCGCTGTACAAGGGTGATGCATCACTGCAGGCTGCGCACGAAGTTGCGCCGTGGCTCTTTACTTCCGACGACCATGAAGTCGAAAACAATCACGCCGGACTCGTTCCCGAGGTGGGGGTCTTACCCCCGACCCCGCCTACTTCTTGGCTCGCCGAACCGCCGCTTACAAGGCGTACTGGGAGCACGTGCCGTTTCGGGCCCGAGCGCCTCGAGGCGCGAATTTCCGCATTCACCGACACATCCCGTGGGGACAACTCGCCGACTTCTTTGTGCTCGACACGCGCCAGTTCCGTGCCGATCAGTGCGGCGAAGTCGGAGCCGCCTGCGATCCAGCCACCGACGAGTCAAGAGAAATGCTCGGTCGACGGCAGCAGCGCTGGCTCACCCGAGGAATTCGCCGTTCGCGGGCCGACTGGTCGGTGCTTGCGCAACAAGTCGTCTTCTCAAAGATGGACCTGATTCCTGGAACGCCGGAGTTGTACAACCTTGATCAGTGGGACGGCTACGTCAGCGCCCGCGAGCAGGTCCTTAGGACAATGCGCTCGCGGCGCCCACACGACAACATCGTGCTCGCCGGCGACATCCATGCGAGCGGCGTGTCCGACGTGTTGGCGGACTACAACGATCCGGAATCCGCTTCCATGGGCGCGGAGTTCGTGGGGACTTCGATTTCGTCGAGTGGCAGCGCCGCCCTCGGCGCAGTCTTGCCGGGAATCATCGCCGAGAATGCCCACATCAATTGGGCCGATAACAGCAAGCGTGGGTGGGTAAAGCACACCGTCACCACTGATGAGTGGCGCGCCGACTACCGCCATGTCGACAGTGTGACCGCGCCCAACGCCACCGTTCAGACCGCAACCTCGTGGGTTGTGCCCCGCGGCGGAAGGCTCGGTGCGGCGTAGTTCACGCCTACCGTGTGTTACGCGAAGGTCCGAGCCGTGAGGACGGTGGCCGCTTCGATGATGGGCGGCCACGCTTGGGAGACGAAGTCGTGTGACATGCCGTCGAGAACGAGGAGTTCGGCGTCGGGGATCAGTTCCGCCGTCCGTTTACCGCCCGTCGGGTGAATCAGCGCGTCGTTCTCGCCGTGCACGACAAGCGCGGGCATCGTCAGCGCCGCGAGTCCCTCGGCGCGATCGCCGCCTCGCACGACCGCATCGAACTGGCGACCGCTGCCGCCCGGAACCCAGGAGCGGTCGTAACACGACTGGAAGTAGATGCGCATCTGGTCCTCGTCGAACCAGTCGGGATTCGACCAGATGAGGCGGGCCCGTAGATCTTGCTCGACCTGTCCGGCGATGGTCGTCGCCGGAGCGGCGACGAGCGCCACCATTGCTTCCTTGCTCGGTGTGCCGTAGCCGGGCTCGCCCGTGGTGGACATGACCGAAACGAGGGCCCGAACACGAGCGGGGTGATCGATGGCTGTGGCTTGAGCAATCATTCCGCCCAGCGACACACCCAGAACCACCGCATCGTCGACTCCGGCGTGGTCGAGAACGGCGACGACATCGTTGGCCATGTCGGCCAGCGTGTATTCGTTGTCGGCGGTGGTGAGGCTCGACAACCCGGAGTCACGATTGTCCATACGAATCACATGAAACCCCCGTCCAACAAACGATTCGCAGAACTCCTCGGGAAAGAGCAGTAGCTGGTTCCCTAGGCCAGGGAGACAGATAACGGTGGGGTCGTCGGGAAACCCAAACGTCTCGTACTCGAGCTCGATGGTGTCGTTCGTTGCGCGCGGCATACCGAAAGCATGCCTCTGCATCACAGTTTCTTCACGGACACATGTTCACAATGGCGACATGTCCACCTCTACACCTCGCCCTCGCCGACCGGCCCGGTTGGGGCGTTGGGCGGCTTCCGGCCTCACCGCGGCGGTCGCCGTAGGTTCGGTCGGGGCGATGGCCGAAGCCGCCGAGACCAATGTCACCAACACCGACGGCGACGCCTTTGGGGCAACGGCTCGCTATCGCGGCGAGATCGCGGCCGCGGCCATGATGACCGCGGCCGACGCCGGCGATGAGCGGCCGGTCCCTCGCCCCCCTCGAATCGGGAGCGCCGGTGTCAGCTGACGTCCACACGAGTGAGCGCCCCGCCATGGGGGGCACCCTTCGCATCACCACGACCGCCTCGACCGTCGCTGTCCGCGCCGCCGAAACTGTCGTGGCGACCCTCGAGCAGCGGTGGAGCCGGTTTCTTCCGGACAGCGAGCTTTCCCGATGTAATCGCGCCGCGGGGCCCACTGTCGTCCGCCCCTCCACCGCGCGGATCATCGACGTAGCACTCGCGGGCCGTGACCTCACTGATGGCTGGTTCGATCCCACCCGGGGCCGAGACATGGTCGCCGCCGGCTACACCTGCTCGATCGATCGGGGTTGGTCTCCCCCGACCAACGTCCTCATCCAGACGGGTGATGTTGTGGTCGACGCCGACTCCGGGCTCCTTCACCTCCCTGAAAATGTGGCGCTCGATCTGGGCGGGATCGCGAAGGGATGGGCGGCGGATCTCGCTGCGAGCATCCTCTTCGACAGCGCGCCCAACCGCGACTGCGGTCGTTTCGCGGCCGTCAGCGTCGGCGGCGACGTTCGCGTGAAGTCGGCCACTCGAGCGATCATCGAGGTGGAGGCCCCGGACGGCTCAAACGACCGCCCGCTTTTGGTCGGGTTGAAAGACGGTGGCGTAGCGGTATCCGGCCCAACCAAACGCGCAACCGTCGACGGACGTCATCACCTGATCGACCCGTTCACGCAGCGGCCCGCAGCCGAGCCTCGCGTCGCCGTGGTGATCGCCGCGACCACAGCGGGAGCGGAGATGTTGGCGACCGCGGCCGCTATCGCGCCACTCTCATCAGCGCTCGACATCATCGAACGGGCCGGTGCAACTGCTTGGCTTATCGAACGCGACGGATCGATCCAGACGGTGGTCCAACCCGATCGATTCCTTCTCGATCTCGGATGGGCCGCAGAGCAGAGCAGCGCTCGCTGGGACCCGCGAGACTGGACGGCATGACCGACGAGTTCACCTGGTATCTCAGCCGTACCACCGGATTGTTGTCGTGGGTTCTTCTGGCCATCGCGACACTCTGGGGCCTCCTCGTCACAAGCCGCGTGCTCGAACGTCGCCCATCGCCGGCGTGGCTCCTCGACCTCCACCGCTATCTCGGCACGCTCACACTGGCCCTCGCGGCGGTGCACGTGGCCGCGATCTTCTTTGACGACTTCGTTGATTACACGACCGCGGAGCTCTTCGTTCCGTTCCTCAGCGACCTCGATACGACGGCGGTCGCGCTCGGGGCGATCTCGCTTTGGCTGCTGGCGATTGTCCAGATCTCGTCCTGGTCGCGGGGCCACATTCCGAACGTCCTGTGGCGGCGCCTCCACTACCTGAGCGCTCCGCTCATCGTGGTTGCGGGGCTCCACGGTGTGCTCATTGGCACCGACATCGGCAATCCCATAGTCGCGATCCTTGGTCTTTTTCTCAGCGCCGAGATCATTCTCGTGCTCGGACTTCGCGTCCGCTTCGGTCGACGGGTTCTTCCCGCTCGTAGCGACACCTAGAAGGCGACGAGAGCGAGGGCACCGAGGGCAAGACCCACGCCGACAAGCTGCGAGCGCGACACCCGCTCATGAAGCACGATCCAAGCCAGCAGCACTGTGCTGACCGGATAGAGCGACCCAAAAACCGCGGCGATAGCCAACTCGTCTCGACGGAGAGCGGCGAGGAGTAAAGCATTCGCGATCATCTCGGTGCTACCGGTGAAGACCGCGAGGCGCCGAGAGATCGTCACCTTCGGCAGAACACTGCCGGTCATCCGAAACGCCACGACGGCCACCAGCGGAACCGAGACCACACGAGCGACCACGAGGGGCCACATGCCGGCGTCGTCATTGGTCTCCGCAAGAGCAATGAAGAAGACGGAGAATCCGACGCCGGCGACCACCGCCAGCGCGAGGGCCGAGCGACTGGTGGTGCCCGCGTGTGACGACCCCTCCCGCGTCACCAGAACGATCGCGGCGACCGCAACTACCAGACCGATACCCGTGAGCGCCGTGACTTCTTCGCCGCGGGCAATCCCTACGAGCGCCGGGATGGTCGCGCCAACGACCGCCGTGGTCGGTGCCACAACACTCATGACCCCGATCGAGAGCGCCCGGTAGAGACAGATAAACGAGAACGATCCGGACAGCCCTGCGATCACCCCGGCGACCACATCGACCCGCTCCACCGACGCAGAGCCGATCGCGACTGCGAAGACAACCGCCACCAGGCCGCCCGCTATCTGGGCTCCGGCGGTGACACGAAAGGTGTTGTCATGCTTCGTCGCCAGCCCGCCGCCGAAATCGGATCCACCAATGATGAGGGCTGAGAGCAGCGCAAGAACCGCGGTCACAAGCTCGTAGGCTAGAGTCAGTTCAACCGCATAAACTCTCCAACGACAACCGAATCGGGGAGCTCGGGGCAGCCGGGCTGAGAGGTCGACCATTGTGCGTCGGCGACCCACCTGAACCTGATCTGGGTAATGCCAGCGGAGGAAACATGACTCGACCCCCCCATATCCTTGCGCTTGTTTTGAGCCTCTCGTTGCTCGCCGCCGCGTGCAGCGGGGACGACAATGCACCTGCCACCATCACGCTCGTGACTCACGATTCGTTCGTCGTCACCGCCTCGCTCCTCGAAGACTTCACCGCAGAGACGGGCATCACCGTTGAGCTGTTGTTCTCGGGCGACACCGGCCAGATGGTCTCGGAAGCGATCCTCTCGGCCGGCAACCCACTGGCCGATGTGATGTTCGGCGTGGATAACACGTTCCTTCAGCGAGCGCTCGATGCCAAGATCTTCGAGGCCTACGAGTCGCCGGGTCTTGGTGTCGTTCCCGACAATTTCGAGATCGACGATCAACACCGAGTCACCCCGATCAGCTTTGGCGATGTCTGCGTCAACTATTGGACCGACGAACTCCCCGCCGAGGCGCCGACATCGATCGAGGACCTGACCGACCCGACATTTGCGAACGAACTCGTGGTCCAGAGTCCCGAGTCCTCGTCGCCCGGCTTGGCCTTCCTCCTCGCCACCATCGCAGGCACCGAAGATTGGGAGCAGTTCTGGACCGACCTCCGAGCCAACGGCATCTCGGTCACCGCGGGCTGGGAAGAGGCGTACTACGGCGAGTTCGCCGCGGGCGGCGGCGACCGCTCGATGGTCGTCTCCTACGCGAGTAGCCCAGCCGCAGAGGTGATGTTTGCGGCCGAGCCCACGGACGTCGCACCCACGGGTGTGCTTCTTGACTCCTGCTACCGTCAGATCGAGTTCGCCGGAATCCTCGCGGGCACCGACCACCCCGACGCGGCGGCGCAGCTCATCGATTGGATGCTCGAACCCGCCTTCCAGAGCGACGTGCCGGGCTCGATGTTTGTCTTCCCCGTCTCCAACGAGGCGACCCTTCCACAAGAGTTCGTCGACCACGCCCAGCTGGCCGACGAACCCCACATGCTCGATCCCGCCGAGATCGAGGCCAACCGAGATGAGTGGACCGACCGTTGGGTCGAAATCGTTCTCGGCTGATCGCCGCGGCAGCGGTTGTCCCCGCTGCGTTCCTCGGGGTTTTCTTCGTCTACCCCGTCGCCTCGGTTCTTTGGCGCGGACTCGGAGGGGAGGGTCTCGAGCCCATTCGCCACGTCCTCGATCAGGGCCGAACCCGCGACGCCATCTGGTTCACCACGTGGCAGGCCGTTGCGTCAACCGCACTCACCCTGGTGATTGCTCTACCCGGCGCGGCCGTCGTCGCTCGCTCCACGCCGCGGGCGCGACGACGGATCCGGTCCGTGGTGACGGTTCCTTTCGTACTCCCCACTGTGCTCGTGGCCGGCGCGTTCGCGGAACTCTTCACGACCTTTGGGCTGGACGACGGAAGCTTCCGGCTCCGCCACACCGTCTGGGCAATCCTGCTCGCCCATGTGTTCTTCAACTACGCCGTGGTGGTGCGCAGTGTCGGCTCGTTCTGGGCCGGACTCGACCATCGGCTCGAGGAACAAGCCCGCGTTCTCGGCGCGGGCCGAATCCGCACCTTCTGGGAAATCACCCTCCCCCGGCTTCGACCCGTACTCGCAGCGGCCGGCTCGATCGTGTTCCTTTTCTCCTTCACGTCGTTCGGCGTCGTGCTCGTTCTTGGCGGACCGCGGCGGGCAACCGTCGAGACCGAGATCTATCGCTACGCAGTCACTCGAATCGACTTCACCTCGGCCGCGGCGGTGGCGGTTCTGCAGCTCCTCGCGGTGCTCGCTCTCGTAACGCTGGCAACCCGACTTGAGCGTTCCCGGCCGGCGACCACCGCCATTGCTCGACCCGCCCCTCCGCTCCGCCGGTCAACTCGATTCGCCAACTATGGGTCGATGCTCGTCCTCCTCGGTCTGCCAATCGCCGTTGTCATCGAACGGTCCTTCGCGGTCGGCGGCCGCTACGGCCTGGACCACTATCGAGCGCTAAACACTCGGGTCCCACAGCTTCCGGCCGCGGCAACTACCGCGCTCCGAAACTCAATTCTCTATGCGTTCGTGGCCATGGCCCTCGCCGTGCTCATCGGTTCGATCGCCTCACTCGTAGTGGTGCATGGTCGCCGCTGGTTGAGCCGGGTCTTCGACCTTGGTCTCACCATCCCGCTCGGCACGAGCGCAGTGACGATCGGCTTTGGAATGATCATCGCACTCGACGAACCGCCGCTCGACTTCCGAACGTCCTCGTGGATCGTGCCGATCGCGCACAGCCTGGTCGGGGTGCCCTTCGTTGTGCGCACGATGGTCCCCGTATTACGACGCATCGACCCCCGGTTGCGCGAGGCCGCTTCAGTCCTCGGCGCATCGCCGCGCCGCGTCCGCCGAGAAGTCGACCTACCAATCGCCAGCCGAGGAATGGTCGTCGGTGCCGCCTTCGCGTTTGCCGTGTCGATTGGCGAATTCGGCGCGACGTCGTTCCTTCCCCGACGACCCGACACTCTCACCGCGCCGCAAGCGCTCTTCCGACTTCTTTCGACTCCGGGAGAACTCCTACGCGGACAAGCAATGGCTCTTGCGGTTGCCCTGATGGCGCTTGTCGCCGTCGCCGTGTTTGCGATCGAATCTGTTCGAGGCACGTCGGAAGGCAGCTTCTGATGTGGACGCTTGATCATGGCCGAGTGACCTTCGGCGAAACCGTTGCCGTCGACGATGTGAGCCTCAAGATCGCCGAGGGAGAAATCGTCGTGATCCTCGGACCGAGCGGATGCGGCAAATCCACGCTGCTTCGAACGGTCGCCGGACTTCAGCCGCTCGAAGCGGGACGGTTCCTGATCGGCGGCGAGGATGCCGCTCGGCGCCTCCCTCACGAGCGCGACATCGGCCTGATGTTTCAGGACCCGACTCTGTTCCCCCACCGTAATGTCAGCCAGAACATCGAGTTCGGCCTACGTATGGCCGGAATGGCCGGGCCCGACCGGGCCCAACGCATAGCCGAGATGCTGGAACTCATCGGCCTGTCGGGATACGAGCGGCGCGACGTCGCGACGCTCTCCGGCGGCGAAGCGCAGCGGGTGGCGCTCGCCCGCGCTCTGGCCCCGAGACCCTGCCTCCTACTGCTCGACGAACCCTTCGGCGCGCTCGACCGAGCCCTGCGCGATCGGCTCGTCGAAGAACTTCCAGACCTCCTTCGCTCCACCGGCACCGCGGCGGTGCATGTCACCCACGATCACGACGAGGCATTTGCCATCGCCGACCGCATCGCGGTGATGACGGCGGGCCGGATTCTGCGGGCCGATGTTCCCGACCGGCTCTATGCCGATCCGCAGACCGAGACGGTGGCTCGTTTCCTCGGCCACACCAACATCGTCGATGACCCCACCACCGGCGGTCGACGAGTGATCCGTCGCGACGCGGCAACGGTGACACCAACCGGCGAGCTCACCGGCACCGTCGAACGCAGCCGCTTCCGCGGCGACCACCACGATGTCACCGTGACTACCAAGCTCGGCTCGCTCGACTTTCGACTCAGCGACGCCGCGACGGTCCGCCAGACGATTCAGCTGCGAATCGATCCGGCCCGAACCGCATCAATCGTCGACGACTGATATCGCTCGCTCTCGCCGCATCGGGATGTGCGGGATGCCATCCTCGATGAACTCCGGCCCATCGGGCTCGAAACCGCGGGCGCGATACCAATCCGCGATATGGCTCTGCGCGTCGAGTACCCAGGGGCCGTCGCTCGTCGCGATCACGTGGTCGACGAGACCGCCAGCCAGCCCACGTTTACGAGCGTCGAGGCGAGTGACCACACGGCCGATCCGGCGAGCCGTACCGTCGTCGAGTAGTCGCACGTAGACAATCGGGCCGCGGTGATCGGCTTGCCACACGTGTCGCGTCGCTTCTTCGACATCGCGACCATCGACCTCGAAGTACGGGCACTCCTGCTCGACCACGAACACATCGATGCGGAGACGAAGGAGGTCGTGGACTTCCGTAGCGGTCAGCTCGGCGAAACGCCGATCCAGGATCGGCATTACATGCGATCGAGGAGTTCACGCTTCTTGCTTTCAAACTCCTCGTCAGTGACCACTCCTTGACGACGAAGCTGATCCAGTTTCTCGATCTGCTCGGGAATCGAATCGGTCGACGCTGACGCACCCGCTCTCGCGGCTTGACCCATGCGTTGGAGCTTGCGGGTCTCCAGACCTTCGACCTGCCGATAGATCTCGTTCTGCACCAAGTTCGGGCGACGAATGTCTCGGAACGTCTGGCGTCCGCCCTCGCCGGCGGATTCGATGCCCAGGTCGCCGGCCCCGATGATGCGCTCAAAGATTGACTGGTTGAAGAAGACGGTGTTGATTCGGTCGAGAGGGATCTCAATGCCCCGCTTCGAGATCACGCCCGTTCGCGAGATGACTCGCTCGTTGGTGACCACGAAGTTCGTTGTGGTCCACGTGAAGTACTTGATGCCAAACCACGCCAGCGATCCGAGGACCCAGATTCCGACCGGTACCGACAACCAAGTCGCCCAATCCTTCAGGAGCGCTGCGAGTCCGAAGAGCACGGCAACCACGAGGAACGCACCCGAGGGGGCAAGGAACCACCAGTGCGGGCGGAGGTCGAGAACAAGGTCTTCGTCCTCGGTGAGGAGGAGGCGAGGAAAGGGCATGTGCTGAGAATACCTATCCCCATCCCCAGGCGTGGAGGGACTCGTCATCGATCCCAAAATGATGGGCGATCTCGTGCACCACGGTGACAGAGATCTCTTCGACCAATTCGGCCTCATCGGCGCAGATCTCGCAGAGCGGGAGCCGATACAACGAGATCACATCGGGCATGACGAGGCCGCCGTAGTCGTCGCGTTCGGTGAGCGGAATTCCCTCGTAGAGCCCGAGAAGATCCTCGGTCGGATGCCGGTCGTCGGCCACGACTGCGACGTTGTCCATGAGACGACCCAACTCCTCGGGGAGCGCGTCGAGCGCATCACCCACGAGTCGCTCGAATCGCGCGGCACTGACGGCTTCCACTTCGGAGACACTAGCGATCCAGTAGGTAAGGTTCGGCCGTGTCCGAATCCGATGCCCTTCTCCAGGGCCTCACCGATGAGCAACGCCAGGCGGTGACCACTGCCGCCACCCCCCTGTGCATCATCGCGGGCGCGGGGTCGGGCAAGACTCGGGTGCTGACTCGACGGATCGCGTGGCACTCCACCGAAGGTTCGATTGATCCGCGCCGGGTGATGGCGCTCACGTTCACGCGGCGCGCCGCCGCCGAGCTCCGGAGCCGGACCCGGCGGCTCGGCCTGCGCGAAGAAGTCGCCGCGGCCACGTTCCACGGCGCTGCGCTCGCCATGCTTCGACGCTTCTGGGACCACACCGGCCGCGCCCACCCCACGCTGCTCGAACGACGCATGTCGTTTCTCGCAAAGCAGCATCCGAAACTCGACCGGGCCGTAATCGCCGATCTCGACGCGGAGATTGGTTGGGCGCGCGCTCGCTTGATCACGCCCGAGGCCTACGGCGATGCCGCCGCCGCCGCCAAGCGCCGCCCACCCCGATCCGCAGATTTCGTGGCCAAGGCCTACACGGGCTACACGGAAGCAAAGCGCAAGAAGCGACTGATCGACTTCGACGACGTGCTCGCCCTTTGCCA
>Ga0115000_10002379_pt1 | contig 16271 bp, 10 predicted proteins | sample ArcticOcean_MG_C_6_FD_89690 | JGI IMG/M metagenome (GOLD analysis project Ga0115000, IMG submission 89690) | Marine microbial communities from western Arctic Ocean - ArcticOcean_MG_CB8_128 | ecosystem: Environmental > Aquatic > Marine > Oceanic | place: Arctic Ocean: Canada Basin | collected...
GAGAGAGAGAGAGAGAGAGAGAGAGAGAGTGTGTGTGTGCCGCGGAACGAGTATTCAGGGGACGCGAGAGAAGTGTTCTCGTCTCGATTAATAAACAAAGTAGGGGAAAATGAAGCCGTCGAAATGGCGGATTCAATTCGAGACGGAGGAAGAAGAAATGGACGCCTCCTCGCCGAAAACGATGATTCAGCGCGACCCGTCCTCTCCGACCAGCCCGAGTCGTAAACGGAAAGGTTTTGTTGTCGGGGCAGGAGGAGGAAGAGCGGCGGATAAGTTGGAAGAAAAGAAAACGAGGAGAATTCCATTTTTAACCGCTCTGGAAACGAAGAATTTGGAGTTCAACGCGCAACACGCGACGAGAGATTGTTTGAGACATTTTGGGTTACCAGTCGTTTTGAAAGATAGGAAACGAATGAAACGGAGGAACAATAACAGTAATACTACTACTACTACTAATAGGAACGAGAAAAAGAGCAGCAAGAATACGACGGAATTAACGCTGAGTGAAATCCGAGGGAACGTGAAATGGGGGTGGGCGCGCGAGGCGACGAAAACGGGCGTGAAAGAAGCAAAACGAGGCCATTTTATGATCGCGTTGAAAGCGTTCGACCGAGCAATTGAGTTAGACTCGAAGCACGTGGACGCGTACGTCGCGAGAGGTGCGGTGTTAGCCAAAAATACGGATTCGGAGAAGATGACGGTGTCGAGACGAGTGGAGTGTTTGGAGGAGGCGAGGAGGGATTTCAGGTTGGCGTTGGAGATGGAAGAAGGGCACGAGGACGCGAAGAAATATTTAGAGAAGGTCGAGGAGGAATTGTTGGAGTTGAGAGAGAAACTCGAAAAGCAACGCGTTCCAGTCGTCGTTGCGACGAAGAGAAAAATTTCGGCGGCGACGAGAATTTCGTCCTCCGGCGTGTTGCCGGCGGACAGAGCGAGGTTGGAGCAAAGAGAGAAAGATGAGGATCGCATCGAGATTACGAACAACGGCATCAACAAAAACGGCAATGGAAACGGTATCCTCACGAATACTCAAAAGAATGCACTCGAGGAGGATAAGGACATGACGGAGTTCTTAGAAGCGGAAATCGAAGCCGAGATGGCGCGAAAAGAAAAGGAGAAACATCGAAAGGAGAAAAAGAAGCGCAAGAGGAAGAAGAAGGAGAAAAAGAGCAAACACAAAAAGAAGAAGAGCAGGAAGAAATCGTCGTCGTCGTCGTCTGAATCGTCGTCGTCATCGAGCAGTAGCAGTAGTACGAGTAGCAGTAGCAGCTAATAATGCATAGCATTTAAATTACAGTAAGAAGAAAACTTCGTCGTTGGAAGGCGCGCGCGGTTCGTCAATCAATCGAGTTCTTTTGTCTTCTCGTAGAGATAACAATCGAGTTGCCATTTCTCGTCTATTTGCAATATAGGTTTCCACCCAATCCCGCCTGGAATTGATTGCAGAGGTTCAAAATTTACGATATCGTCGCACAATTTACTCACAATCGCCAATCTCGCGCCAACTTTCATCTCCCGCGACAGTTTTGCCTTCAACATCCCCACCGTCGTATCGTGAAACGTCGTCGCGTGCACGAATATGAAATCGAATTGAGAGAGGTCTTGGTCGAACACATCGCCCTGAGAGACAAATATTTCACACGCGTGGCTAGTGTCGCTATATTTCTCTAATTTTTCTCGTAACCTTGCGATGCCTTCGATCGCTTTCGCGGCTAAATCCGGACAAATCTCCACGCCGTCCGCTTTGGCAAACTTCCCCGACAACGCCGCCGTCTACGCGTATCGATGATGCAGGGGGTGAGTACTACGCTTGAAAACGACAAAAAAACACGCAATAATGAGCATCAAAACGAACGTAAAAGAAGAATCAACTTGAAAAGAACAACATAAAACTAAATCAAACGCACCGCCACTTGCTTCCCGACCCCGCACCCCAAATCCACGTATCTCAGTCCACCATCACCCGTCCCCAAATTCTTCCCATCCGTCCCCAAATCAATCAACTCGAGCATCGAATTCACGTCTATTTCGCCATAAAATGAATCCTCTGGAAACTTATACGTTTCTGGATGTAATTCCGTCACCTCTTTCGCGATTTTCCGGCTGACATCTTTGGAAAATGTCTCATCGTCGCAGAAGATTTCGTTGTACATGGCTGCTGGATTACACACCAACCGCTTTGCTTCTTCATCCTTTTCCTCCTCCTCTGAAGAAGACGACGAAGAAGCTCCGGAAGCTCCGACGACCACAAAAGCTTGGTTGCACGTCCTCCTCTGTCGCCACCGAAAAACCCCTCTTTCGCTCGAACCGCACCAACGAAAAGACGACGAAAAGAGGGGCAGTTGAGACATGTTTTTATGAGACATTTTCCCTAAAATTTTCCCCATAAAACAGAGAGAAAAACCTGAATAGAGACTAAACATGGCGCGATCAAAGTCCCCCACACCTTTACCTTTACTCTCATCGAAGAAGAGGTCGTCGAGGAGAAGTTCCGACGATGATTCAGACGATCGCGATTTACATAAAAAAACAGAGAGAAGAGAGAAACGGCGGATGAAAAGCAGCAGCGCTGGGGGGAAATTGGACTCCGGGGCGGCGGAAAATGAGAGATCGAAAGAGGAAGGAGAAATTCATATGGTGGATAAAGGAGGGGTGAAAACGACCGAGAGTGATACGAAAAAGGAGACGAAACCTTTGGTGGTGAAGAACAACACCAACGGTCGCGCCGGTGGCGCGTACGTGCCTCCGTTTAAACTCGCGCAAATGATGCGAGAGATTGAGGACAAATCCTCCCCAGAGTACCAGCGAATCACGTGGGAAGCTTTAAAGAAATCCATCAACGGTCTCGTGAACAAAATCAACAGCTCGAACGTGAAAAACATCGTTCCGGAATTATTCAACGAAAATTTAGTGCGAGGGAAAGGTTTGTTCGCGAGATCGGTGATGAAGTCGCAAATGGCGAGTCCTCAATTTAGTCCCGTGTTTGCCGCGCTCGTCGCGGTGACGAATACGAAGTTTCCAGAGCTCGGGGAGTTGGTGGTGAAACGGGTGGTGTTGCAGTTTCGGAGGGCGTTTAAGAGGAACGATAAGAGCGTGTGCGTGGCGGCGACGAAGTTTTTGGCCAGCTTAGTGAATCAGCAGGTACGTGTTGTAGAAATCGTTCGTTCGTTGTTTCTTTTTATGTTCTCGTTCCCTTCCTGGCTCGTTGGTTCTTTTTTACGTACGCGCGCGCAGACGAATTTGAACAATACTCTTATCGAAAGGCAAACGATGAATAAGATCATACACAAAATCCAACTCCGAGGCTGGTAGTTCCAACTTCCGTGACGAGTAGAGAATCAAACGAGCTTTTTAACCCTGATGCCTTTTGATGGATGTTGTTCGAGAAGTTTTGATGTGTGCGAGCGGGAACGCGCGTCGCGCGCGTCTCACTCTGTCTTTACTTTCTATGGATGAAAGAAGACGTCTTTGCTTTTCCCACTAATTCAAAATACTATGAAATACTCACGACGCATTTATCTCACTTTTTTCATAATGACAACAGGTTGTGCACGAACTCCTCGCGCTCGAATTGTGTACTTTACTTCTCACCCAACCGACGGACGACTCGGTCGAAGTCGCCATCGAGTTCATCAAAGAGTGCGGGTATGCGTTGCAAGATTTATCGCCGCAAGGCTCGCACGGTATTTTTGAACGGTTTCGGGGCATTTTACACGAAGGTGAAATCGATAAACGGACGCAGTTCATGATTGAAGGTTTGTTCGCCTTTCGTAAGAGTGGCTTTGAAGGTAAAAAAGGCGTCCCGGAAGAGCTCGATCTCGTCGACGAGGACGATCAAATCGTGCACGAAATCTCGTTAGACGACGAATTGGAAGCGAACGCGAGTTTGGACGTGTTTAAGTTTGATCCGAACTACGAAGAGAACGAGAAGAAGTATGTGGAGATCAAGAAGGAAATTTTAGGCGAGGAGAGCTCTTCGTCCGATGAATCGGGGTCAGACGAAAGCGGGAGCGACGAAAGCTCCGACGACGACGAGGAACCTGCAGTAGCTGCGCCGACGACCACGCAAAACATCACCGACGCCACGGAAACCAACCTGGTTAACCTTCGCCGAACCATCTACCTTACCATAATGTCCTCTTTAGACTTTGAAGAAGCCGGTCACAAATTGATGCAAATCCAATTGCAACCGGGGCAAGAAATTGAAGTCGCGACTATGCTCGTCGAATGTTGCTCGCAAGAAAGAACGTTTGTCCGATACTACGGCTTGTTGGCGCAACGATTCTGTTTCATCTCCAAAGAGTACGCCAGTTTATTCGACGACGTCTTCATGAAACAATTCAGCACCATCCATCGATTAGAAACGAACAAGTTACGAAACGTGGCTAAATTTTTCGCGCACTTGTTAACCACGGACGCCATGTCGTGGACGTGTTTGGCGTACATCCAACTCTCGGAAGAAACGACGACGTCGGCGTCCAGAATTTTCATCAAAATCTTATTCCAGGAGTTGAGCGAACAGTTGGGTTTGAAAAAGTTAAACGAGAAGATGTCCGAGGAGGACATGCAGGCGTATTTCACCGGCGTCATGCCGAAAGCGCCTTTGAAAAACGTCCGATTTTCCATCAACTTTTTCACGAGCATCGGCTTAGGCGGGTTAACCGACGGCATGCGAGAACACTTAAAGAAGGAGCAAGAGAAAGAAAGAGAGAGAAGAGCGAACGCTTCCTCCTCCTCCTCCTCCTCCTCCTCGTCGGACTCTTCGGATTCTTCCGATTCTTCCGATTCAGATTCCTCGTCCTCGAGCGAGAGTAGCGAGAGTAGCAGTAGCAGTAGTAGCGGTAGCGGAAAACGACGACGACGAAAACGAAAGAGTCAAAAATAGAGATAAAGCGCGACGACACACGACGACGCGCGCGTTGTTGTAATTTCATCTGGTAATTCATCGTTGTTATATGTGCTCGTCACTTCATCTGTTTCTCTCTCGATCAGATCGAGAGCGACGTCGCTCTCGTCATACGTCTTGCTTTCGATCGAGAAAGCTCCTGCATTTTCGTCATTACCAAAACACGCGCATTTTCTCTCTCTCTCTCTCTTTCTCTTTGCGCTTGCGCACAAAGAACCGCGCGTCGTCATGCCGCCAAGGCAGCAGAGGAAGGTGAGGGTAAAAACGTCGCTCTCCGCTTTCGCAGACGACGACGACGACGACGACGAAAAGCAACACCATCATCACCAACGAGAAGAAACGAACGACGGAGAATTACCGTTGGTGTCGTTCAAAGGCGATACACGAGTCCGGACGCAGCACCGGCCGTCGTTCGTTCCGAAAGAAGAACAGAGGAAATGCGACGAAAAGGAAAAGGCGAGTGATGCTGATGCTGATGCAGATGATGATGATGATGATGTTTCGAAGAAACGAAAGAGGAGATTTGTAGGCGAAGGAAAAGAGGAGAAAAAATTGGAGACGCGCGCGCGACGCGACGAGTATGAGCAACAACAGCAACAGCAACAGCAACAACGAGGACAACCTCATAATCCGTTGTCCTCGAACGTGATCGTGAAAAATCTTCCATCGCGAGAGGATTTTGAGTCTTTATTTCGCGAGGAGTCAGGACGCGCTCGACAACTGTTTGAGAGGAAAATCTTGGAAGCGTTCTCGGCGTTTGGACCGATTGCGTCGTTGTCGATCAAAAAGAGCGGCGGCGGGTACAATAGCAATAGCAACAACAAAGTCGGGTCATCGATGGCGTTTATGGCGTTTGTGGCGAAATCGAGCGCGGAGAATGCAATCGAAAAAATGAATAGCGGCCAATTTTTGTTCTACGGAGTGAAGTTGGAAGCGAGTTTAGGCGGCGCGGTGGTGGTTTCGGAGAAGGTATGGCCGCCTGCGCCGGTTACGGAAATAAGGAAGTTTGCGAACGACGAAGACGAAACCGACGAAGACGACGAGGAGTCGCGAAGGATGCTATATTTGGACGAGAATATTCACATGCGAGGTGAAGTGGAAGCGCAGTTGACCGCACCGGCGCCTTTTTTGAACTTTGACGCAGATCATCGAGAAGAAGAGGAAGAAGGTATCGTTAAAGTCCGTTTCCCGAAAGATTACGCGCAAATGAAACGCATCGATGTCACGGCGACGTTTGTTACCGAGGATGGGAAAGCCGTCGAACACAGAATCAAAGCGAGGAAGAAAGATGATCCCGATTTTGCGTTTTTGTTTGATACGATTGAGGAGAACGAAGAGACTGTTTATTATTTGTGGAGAGTGTTTTCGTTAGCCAACGGCGATTCGATGACTTCGTTTCGAACGGACCCGTTTCGGATGTTTGCGCCGAACGGGAAAATTTGGGTACCACCAGCTGGAGGAATCGAGATGGCACCAAAACATAACAGTAGTAGCGCGAAAGACTCGATGTTGTTGTCTGCGCAGTGGCCAACATCCAACGGCGCGGGTATCGGCGCTTCCTCCTCTCTCGTCGATTACAATCTGGATCGAGGAGAAACGCAGAATGCGCTCTCCGAGACGGACCAAAAACACTTGCAAGAACTCCTATCGCTTTTAACACTCGAACGCGAACGCGTGCGAGAAGTGACGACGTTTGCGATCGATCACGCGATTTGCGCGGAGGAAGTCGTCGCGAAACTGAGGGAAGAAATGGACGCGCAAAAAGAGTCGCAAAAACCACTCGAAGCGCAAGTCTCTCTCCTCTACGCCTTCTCTGACGTCCTTCACAACGCCTCGGCACCGGTCAAGCACGCGAGTAGCTACAGAATGGTAATCAAACGCGCTTTACCGGACGTATTTAAAGCTTTAGGCGAAAGTTTAAAACACTGCGGCGTCATAGCGAAGCCGCCGTTCATGACGAGAGTTTTGCGCGTGTGCAAAGCGTGGAGAGAATGGTACGCGTTTGACGTTTCGTTTTGCGACGAGCTCGAAGAGACGTTTCTTGGTGATAAAGTAGTTCAATGAATTTTATAGATTTGTAGTAATAGCGCATGTATGCAATAGAAGCCCCCGGCGTTAAAAAAAAGTAAGTGTGTGATCAGTAATATCGCATCTGCATAAAAACATATACATAGATAGCAATGTTGTTTTACTTTTGCGCAGCCGCGCCGTACTTTGCAGCCGGGACGGCGCCCACCTCTGCGAACGCCTTTACGTCCTCCGGCGGTAACCCGGTCCCGGTCACCTCGTTGCCGACGCTCACCCAGTAATCTCTCAAGTTATTCTTCCTCGCGAAAATCTCCAGATATTTCCCATTCGGCACCAACTGTTCGATCAATTCGTAAATCTCCGTCGGTTTTTGCGATTGGCCTCGTCTTGCCGCAAAAATCACGTCCGAAGCCGTCTTCCCGTTCAAAGTCGTACCGGGTGGATCTTTCCCTCGCCTGGCCACCAAACACACTTCCTTCGCGTGTTGCAAGTAAAACCCGTGCGATTTGGCCAATCTCCTCGAGTTGGTCACTTTCACCCACGCGATTTCATCCACAAACTCGTAGCCCCACTTTTTAAACTGGTTCAAACACCACTGGTATTTCGCATTGATTACCCACACGAACAAGAAGCCGTTTTCTTGCAACTCTGGAATCGGAAGGTTCGCGATGTGCGCGTCGGTGAGTTGCGAGTACCCCAACGACACGCCTCTCGTTGGATTCGCCGTGGCCAACTGCCACGGAGGATCCATCATGATCACGTCAAATTTCGTGTGTTCGTACATCGGTTTCCAATCGAACGTTGTCACGTTCGCGTGCACCGGAATGCACTGCGGCGGTACCATCCACTCCTTCGGGTCGATCAAATCCACGTCGTACGTCTCCGCTTCCTCCTCCTCGCCGGTATTCGCGTTATGAGCATTCGTCGCCGCGGCTTCCCCATCCTCTCCCATTTCGTTCCCGGTGCCGTCCGCGATATCGTCGTCGATCGTCGTCGTCGTCGTCTCCAACTGCAACTGCAAAAACGAAGGAAAACTAATGCCGCTCGCAGAGGAATCTTTTTGAAAATGTGCTCCTTTCTTGAGCTCGTTTTGAATCAGTTTCCGATACGTCTCGATCTCTCTGTTCAAGGATTCATCGCCGTTGTTCTTTTTTTCGTTTTCAAACGACAGCCAGCGTTGGACGCACGACGGTTCATCCATTAAAAGGAGTTTTTCATCCAACAACTTGTCTTCGTGATCGGTTTCCATCATCGCGAGTTCTCGTTTGTCTTCTTTGTTGGCCACCATGTTTGAATTTTTCCCGGAATTGCGTGATTGATTTTTCCTCTTGATGGCACTCGCTAAAGATTCCGCGAAGGACGTGAATGTCACGCAACACGGACAATTAAGAGCAGCAGTCGTAGTAGTCTCGACTACTCTGTTGCAAAAGTGAGCAGGAGGAGGAGGAAAAGGAGGAGGTTTCTTTCGATTCGTCGTCGTCTTTAGTATATCGTCGAGACGATGGTTTTTGTGAGAGGATTTTTGATTTTTTTTTTAGAGAAAAAAGAGTCGAAAAATGTCTTAATTAGCACAGAGAGAAGAACTTCACTCGCGCTTACGTCTTGAACGTATTGTGTATCTGTAAGATCAAGGATAGAATGCATTTTGTATTGAACATCGAGTTTTAACTCTTCTGTGATATATCAACCTGATTAAAAAGTTCAATAACATCCGGCGAATGTTGTTTCGCTCACTTCTTAAAGAGGCTTACTTCGGGTGGTGTATATTTTTATCTACCTGCGCTATTGCCGCTGCCGCTGCTGCTGCGAAGAAGAAGACGAATGCGTCGAAGCCGCCGTCGTCGTCGTCGCGGTCGTCGTTTCTTTCGCTCGTTTCATCGCGATTTGTTTTATGTTTTGCACCGCGCCTTCCACGCCGCCGTTTTGGAGTCCTTTTTGCACCTCTTGCCAATCCGATTTCATTTTGGATAAATTTTCGTCCGCTTTTTGTTTAATCGAACGCGAGAGAGACGCGAAGAGGTTGTTTTGGTGATTTTGATGATCCGGGCTGGTCGTCGCGGAGGCAAAGGAGGACGCGCCGCCGCCGACGCCGCCGCCTTTGGCTCGGAGGACGTCTTCGCGCTTGTTTCCGAAACCAATCATGTTGTTATTTCCGCCGGTTGGAGATTTCGGAGAGAGCGGTTGCGAGGAGGAAGAGGGAGGGGCTTTCGCGGCGGAGGTTGGCGGCGAGTCGAAATGCGAATCCGAGAGCAACCACTCTGCCGTGGCGTTCAAGGCGTTCTTTTCCTCCTGTCTCTTCGTGCTGTTTTCGCGTTTTAAACTGACACTTTTGCGCTGTTGTTTTTCTTGCTTCTCTTGTACTTGTTGTTGTTGTTGTTGTTGTTGATCTTCTACTTTTTCTTCTTCTTTCGGCGCATTCGGTAACAGTTGCGCGCTGAACGCGTTTTCAGAGCCCGATTTTGAAAGCACGATGTGTTCGTCTCCTTTCTTTTCGCCTCGCAAGTACGTCGTCGAAGAGACGTCCTCCGACGACGCTGCGTTCGTTACTAAAAATGCACCGTTGCCTTCGCTCAACTGTATCGCGTCTTCGAACGCAATTTCCGGTACGAAGTGCTCGAACCGTATCAACTCTTTCATCGGGTCGCTCGTGCAGTTCGGCAACACCAGCTCGTCGCAAATGTCCGAGACTAACTTGCTGGACAGCAAATGCGAGACTTTCTTCGCGATAAACTCGTGCGCAATTTTGTTCTCTCCAATCGCCGGCTCGCAAAAGATATCGACTCTCGGGCGACCTTTCAATCCCCACCACAAGCGTTCGTTCGGGGGTGGAGGGATCCAAAATCGAAACGTGCCGGAACAGCTGGACACTCTCAAAGTCATTTTAAGCGGAAACTTTTGCAACACGCGGTCGTTGACGTTTTCGACGACTTTCTTCATCTCTTTGAGCACGTTTTGAGTGACTTCTTCTTTCGTTTTGTTGAGCGGTGGGATTCTGCCAGAGTTTGTGGGCGAGAGCGGAGGCGTCGGCGTTCTCGAGCCGCTTTTGCTTGTGACGCTGTCGTTCGTTTTTTCAGCAGCGTCTTCGTCGTTTTCCTCCACTCCCGCTGCATCCCCGCCTTCCACTAAGTTCCCAATTTCCTTCGCGTACTGCGCTAAATCCACTCTCGTTCGAATCGTCACTTCAATAAGGCCGACGTAACTCAAATCCGCTTCTACCGCGGCGCACACGCCTCGACCTGGTAACGATCCGCCGTCCCAAGGTGCGTTTGAACCATCGCTCCCATCTACCGGCCGTAACATGTTACACTTCGGCGTCGCTTCTCCTAACGATAACTTTTCCACGTCAAACTTGCCGACGTATTTCGGTAAACCGGGAAGTTCGTTCAATTTCTTCTCCAACAAATTCGAGAGAACGTTTTTAAAATCAATCGAGCGCACTAAATCGAAAAAGATGCGGGAAGAGATTATATCCACGGTTTGTCCGCACCGTTTGTCGTCGAAGATGTGTTCGAAAAACGCGTCTTGTTTCTTTTGCGCTTTGGCTTTCTCATCCTTCTTCTCTTGTTGTTGTTGTTGTTGTTCGCTGCTATTACTACTACTTCTGCTAATCTTCTTTTCGAATCGCGCGTTTTCGAGCAAGTATTGCGCGATTCTCGATTTCACCTCTTCTGGGAACTTTTGTTTACTATTCGTATTCGTGGCAGTCGTCGACGTTAAACCTCTTCTCATCGAGTCCATATCCAACGCCCTCCACAGCGCGTAAAACCACGCCTCTTTACTCGGTCCGCTCAAAGCGTATAACCAAACCACCTTCTCGCCTTCGTACAGCGAAGAAGAAGAAGAAGAAGCATCGCTCCTCCTCGCAATCACGATCGCCCGCTTATGATTCCACATCAACTCCGTCTTATTCCCTTCCGGATACTCTACCAAATACACGTCGCACTGCTTCAAATCGATAAACTTTTCCTCTTTGTCCACATACTCTGCCTCCAAAGATGATGAAGAAAAAGAAGTCGTCGTAGTAGCAGTACTCTCCACCGCCGTCGTCGCGCTCGCGCCGCCGTCGCTTCCTCCTCCTCCTCTGTTCGCTTCCAACTTCATCCTCGCCGCTTTCACGTCCAAAGTCACGTAATACCTCTCCGTATTGCTACCGCTCATCAAAGTCGTCAAACTTAAAGAAGACTTCTTTGAGTTCGTTTTCCCGACGAATCCTTTTTCTTTGGACATCTTATTCGCTTTCATCATCGTCGACCCTTTGCAGAAAATCAACCACCCGCGCATCTCCTCTTTTCTCACATTCATTCCAATTAAACTCTCCTTCTCGGCAAATTCCCCTTCGATACACTGCGCGGATGTTGATGATGTCGTCGTACTCCTCGTCCCTCCTCCTCCCGAGGAGATAAACTTACACGCAAAATACACGCCAGACGCGAATAACGTAATCGTAGACGTGGACCCGATGAAAATGCCTTTCGCCAGAGACGAAGAACTCGAAGAACTCGTACTCGACATGGACGAATGCATCGCCACGCCGGAGAGTAAAATGGAAACGGAAATGGTTCCCAAGGAGAGGAACGCGAACGTTAATCCTCCATTTCCTCCTCCTGATCCTCCGGTGTTGTTGTTATTAGTATTACTACTACTCTCGCGCATCATTCAAACGCGTCTGTGTGTGTGTACGTGTTGTGTGTGTGTATATAGTATGTTCCGTCCCCGGGGTTCGTTTCGAGAAAATGAAGCATCGGGAAAGTTGTTATTTTTAGACGCGCATAATAAAAGAGAGGAGGAGGAAGAGGACGAGAAGAAAAGAGCAGCAAAATGGACGCCGATGTTTCTGTTGTTCGTAATAATACCAACAACAACAGAAAATCACTCTCTTTTCTCTTCATATACGTGCTCGTCTTAGCGTACCAAGCGTTGAATGATGATGAAATTGGTCAACGCAATATTAGGGGAAATGATGTATTAGAAACGAGGACATCATCATCGAGTTCGAGTACGAAAATAGGCCTCTTCTTCGCCTACGTGTCCTACCTCGTGTATTCATTCCTCCAAGGTGAAGACACGCACATGTTTCGCCCGCACCCGGGCGTCTGGAGGTGCGTGCACGGGAGTTTTGTCTTGTACCTTTTGTTCCTGGTGTTTTTGGTGTTTCAAGAGACGAAAGAACAGGCGAGAGCGCGGGTGTTTGCGTTTTGGGATTCAAACTTAATGTTCGCGGGTGATGATGATGAGAAGACGTTCCCGTACGAGGAACGGACGTACGCGACGGATTGTCGAGTTTTTACTCCGGAGCAATGCAATTTAGCCGGTTTTGGGTCCTGTTTCCAGAACGTGAAGAACACGATACTGGATGAGTTTTTTCTCGCGCACGTGCTCGGGTGGTTCGGGAAGGCGTTGGCCATTCGCGATTGGCGATTGTTGTGGGCGTATTCGATTTTGTTCGAACTGATGGAGGTGACGTTTAGGCATTGGTTGAAGAATTTTAACGAGTGCTGGTGGGATTCGTGGGTGTTGGACGTGTTGGTGTGTAACTTTGGCGGGATGTGGGTCGGGATGCGGGCGACGAAGTATTTCGCGACGACCAACGTTGGTAGGGGTACTTATAGCGGGAGCAGTAGGGAGGAAAGTAGCGAAGGAGTTGAAGATCATGGTTTTACTGAGAGAGTGATAGATGATTTCGAGCAGAGTAGTAGTAGCGAGGAGGATGAATACGACGAAGATGGACAAGAAGGAGAAGATGGTGAGAACGAGATGAAGAACAAACCGGCGGCGGCGGCGCGTTCTTCCGAGCGCGCGAAAGATGAAAGCGATGGAAAGAAAAACCGCCATCACAGACGACGTCCGTCGTCGAATTTCGTTCGTGTCGCGCGGAAATCGATCGAAAATTACATCCTTCCGGAGAAAGGACACAACTGGTATCGTTACGAATGGCAGCCGTTCAAGACTCCCGGTCGTTTCATTCAGTGCGTGTTCCTCATCGGTATGTGTTTATCGTTTGAATTGAACGCGTTCTTCTTGAAGTTCATTTACGGCATACCTCCGCCGCATATTTTGAACACTTTACGTTTAGTGCTTTGGTTTGCACAGGCAAATATTGCCATCAGAGAGTATTACGTGTTCATAACGGACGAGTGCGGGATTTGGAAAGCTCAGTTAGGCGCGAACGCGTGGTTGGCGATTGCCGCTATGGCGATGGAGTTTCTGGTGATTCTGAAACACGGGGACGGCTTGTTCACGGCAAAGTGGCCAAAAGCGGTCGTCCGGTGTTGGTTAGGGGTTAGTGCAGTTGTAGTTGGTGGATTGGTAGTCTGGCAGTTTAAGAAGGAGAAGGAGAGAAGAGTGATGACGAGGACAAAGTACAAGAACAAGAAGAACATTTAGGTATTTATTTTATCAATTCATGGGCGCTTTTCTACTAAAATCAAAATCTATTGGGATCCGACCACACGCTCTCGGCCTTGGCATCATCGCCCTCGCTTTCACCATCACTACCGCTAATATAATTACTCCTACTCGCACTACTAATCACTCGCTTCCACGCTCTCGAAGCTGCCTCTAACACCTCGTCCACGTTTTCCCCGGTTTTACCGGAAGCGAACACAATTTCCCACAAAGACGCATCTTTTCCTAACGATCCGATCGCTTTCGTAATCGACGCAGAGATTTTCTTCTTAATCGCTTCGTCGGCGGAAGAAGCTCCTTTTTCAGTTCCTTCTCTAGCATTATTGACATCATCTTCGCTACTGTTGAACAATAACAAGTCCATTTTGTTCACCACGACAATCGCCGGCGTCGTTTTCGTTATGTCTGGTTTGTAGGTTTCCAACTCGTTGACTAAATCAATCAAGGCTTCATGGGGCAGCTTATTGGTTTCTTTGCTATTTTCGGGTAGACTTTCATTTGCATCATCTTGTTCTGTATTACCCGTCGTTGCGCGTTTATTCTTCCTCGAAAAATTTGCCGTCCTATTCTTTCCATCACCACCAGTCGCGTCAACGATGTAAGCGTGCACTCGACACCTCTCCACGTGTCGCAAAAAATCGTGACCTAAGCCTCTGTTCCTGTGCGCGCCCGGAAGTAAACCGGGTACATCGGCAAACGTCAAGCTCACTTTCGTTTCCATCTCTTTATCTAAATCAATCTCGCGAGCGCCAAATTGCGGGGTCAACGTCGTAAACGCGTACGGCGCGATTTTTGGTTTCGCGTTGGTCAGCGCCGTTAACATCGTGGATTTCCCGGCGTTTGGAAACCCAATAAACCCGACGTCCGCGACTGTTTTCAACTCTAAAACCACTCTTCTCTCGGTCCCTGGTTCGCCCGGATCGTACTCTCCGGCTGTTTTTCCGACTGGAAAATTCGCGTTCCCTTTCCCGCCTCTGCCTCCTATTGCGAGCTTAAACTCGTCCTCGTGTGTTGACAAATCCGCGAGCACTCGCCAAATGCCGTATTTATACCCTCTCGGACGTAAATGCGCGGTTCTTATGTACCCTATCTCTAATTCATCGTCGTCGTGTTCTCCGTAGTCGCTTATCTCGAGATTATCACCATCGTCGTTGTCGTCATCAACGTTATCATCGCGCACGGGCTCGGAGGACCCCCAATTCGCCATCATCTTTTTCGTCACCTCGACGTTATCATCGACGACAACATCTTCTCTCTCTTCTTCCTCCCAGACCACGGTCCCAACCGGCACTTCCATCACCTTCGTCTTCCCTCGTTTCCCTTGCATCCTCTCTTTCCCTCCGTTTCCTCCGTTTTCCGCTCTCAACAAGTTCCCCACGTGACCTAAACTCTTCGGCCCTCGCGCGCCAACCGCTTTCAACACGACGTCGCCGCCGTTCCCGCCGTTCCCGCCGTCCGCACCTCTCCGTCCTCTCGACCCGCCGTCTTTCCGAAACGAGGCGCACCCTTTCCCGCCTTTTCCTGCAATCGCGCGAACGCGCGTTCGGTCCACGATCTTTTGGTTATCTTCCTGCGATGATGATGGTGTCATCATCTCTTGTTCTTTCTCTTTCCTGTTGGAATCCGCAATCGCATCTTCGAGTAAAGTCGCGAGTATTTTCGTCGTCTGCATCGTCGTCGTCGTCGTCCCAGACGAATAATACCGCTCAAACTCGTTTCGGCTTTGGTGCGCGAGACAGAAGTTGCACCAACGATAAGTCGTCGTTCTTCCTCTCCGTGCTACGAACGATGCAAAAGCAGACATATCTCCTCTCGCTTTCCCTAAGTGTGTTTTATGTAAAAGGAGTACTCATCACGCGGAGTCACGCGAACCTCTTCCATCTCTCTCTCGCACAAATGCACACTCTCTTTTTCTCTCTCTCTCTTTCTCGTTGAGACGTTTCCTATTCGCTCGTATCGCGCGAGTTGTTATCGTAATGTGGTTTTCATCTGTTGTTTTAAGTTATCTCTCGGGGGGGAAAAACGCCAATTTTTACTTCTGGAGAAAAACAATCTCTCTTTGACTAAAAGACTTTCGAGAAAGAAGAAGACAAAGAAGTTGGTGTCGTGAGACAAACCCCGTCATGTTGTCTGGAGTGAGGACGAGAGCGCAGAAAAGACGAATGGGGGAGAGAGATGTGTGGGATTTGGTCGTGAATAACGACGATATTTGTTTCAAACACATTCTTCCGAAATTGAATTCGAACGATGTGAAATTCTTGTACGAGGTGAATACGGAGACGAGAAAGTTGATTGAGAGATCGTCTCGCGTGGGCGATTTGAAAAAGAGGTTTGAAGTGAACGAGATGTCGTCGATATCGACTTTGGAGTTTGCGTGGGAGCATAAATCGTTGTGGTCGGATTACTTAAAAGGCAAAACATATTTCTGCTGGCAAGTTGCTCACACGAATAAACTCGAGTTGCTCAAGTGGGCGCGAGAGGAGAAAGAGTGTGAGTGGGATAGACAGACGATTGATGCGGCCGCAAGTCAAGGTAATCTGGAAATGATAAAGTATTGCGCGGCAAATCAGTGTCCTATCGATCAGTGGGCGTGTGCATATGCTGCCGGAAACGGTCATCTCGAGTGCCTCAAATACTTACGCGAAGAAGTCAAAGCGCCTTGGGATTGGAGAACTGCCTATAGGGCGGCTGGAAATGGTCAACTCCACATACTCGAATATCTTGTTGAGCGTAAGTTTGATAAATTCAGCGCATGGGCGTGTCAGTGGGCGGCCATGAACGGCCACTTAGACTGTTTGAAGTACTTACACGAAACCGCCAAAGCGCCTTGGGACTCTGACGCCGTTCGAGAAGCGCACTTCAACGAACACCCCGAGTGTGTACAATACCTCCTCGACAATAACTGCCCTCTACCAAACGGTTGGCGATACGA